>Ga0082212_10003565_pt2 | contig 19398 bp, 17 predicted proteins | sample TergutNt197P3_FD_71548 | JGI IMG/M metagenome (GOLD analysis project Ga0082212, IMG submission 71548) | Neocapritermes taracua P3 segment gut microbial communities from Petit-Saut dam, French Guiana - Nt197 P3 | ecosystem: Host-associated > Arthropoda: Insects > Digestive system > Gut ... | reverse complement strand
TTCGGTGCGATGCGGACAATTGACGTAAGCGGCGTAGGCAATGGCTAAGGGCAAGGCGCCGAAACCTTCATGTTCCGAAAACAGTTGAGCATGGCTAACACGTTGTTTTGCAACGGATTGCCGTAGATACGCCTTAGCGCTTTCTTGTCCGATAATATTTTTGAAAAACACAGGTTTTTATTTTGAACGGTTTATTTTAATATTGAAAAACGTTAAATTGAATGGAGTATTGTTGAAATAAAAAAAATAGGGGCGCTCAATCTATGATTTTTGTCTAAACTGCCTTAATTCAGGGTTCAGCAGGTTTAGAAGGTAAAAATTGAAAACAGAACGACGAAATTTGTAAAACAGTAACACTCCTTCACATCCCTCCATACGTGGAGAATTGGAGGCACTTGAGTAAATAATGTAGAAAACAACAATATTTTTTCCATTACGCTGTTATTCAATTAATCAGTTATTCAATTAATAAAATCATGGAAAATTCCCATCAAGAGCCGCGCATAGCCGTATTTCCGGGTTCTTTCGACCCGATAACGGTAGGGCATGAAGCCATCATTCGGAGGGCGTTGGCGCTTTTCGACAAAGTGATTGTGGCGATAGGACACAACACCGCAAAAAAATCTCTTTTCCCGTTAGAACGTCGGATAGAGTGGATTAAAACCGCTTTGCAAGATAAAAGCGATGTGGTTGAGATTCAAAGTTTTACAGGGCTTACCATCGATTTTTGTAAAAAAATGAACGCCCGATTTATCGTGCGCGGACTGCGAACTGCGACAGACTTCGAGTTTGAATACAGCGCCGCACAGGTAAACCGTCAAATTGGCGGCATAGAAACGGTTTTGCTGCTTACCGACCCACAATATACGCACATCTCGTCGGGCATCGTGCGGGATATTTTCTTATACGGCGGCGCGTTGGAAACGTTGATACCCAAAGGAATAAAACTCACTACCGATGAAAAATAACGTTGTATTTGCCGTTGTTGTCGGATTTCTTTTTGCCGTTTTTTCGAGCAAAGGCATACAGGCTCAGGAAGTTACCACCATCAAAGGAACACTCCCCGGCGCCGAAGGAAAAACCATTTATTTGATGATGAGTTCCGATTATCTTGTTGATAATAAAGAAATTGCAAAAAAAACAACCATTAAAAACGACGGCGCTTTTGCGTTTGAAGTTGCCGTTAGCGGCATTGCTCCGGTAACGTTATCTGTTAATTTTCATACAGTTACATTTTTTGTTGCCTCCGGCGAGCATTATCTTTTGACGGGAAAAAACATCGTTTTTGATAACAGTATCAATCCTTTCATCGTCAAACCTCCGTTGCCGCTGACGCTGGCGGAACTTGACCCGCTCAATCGTTTTTTGATGCAGTTTGAACAAAAACAGCAACGTTTTGAGATGGAAAAACATCGCGAAATCTTTGATTCTCAAAACCTTTCCGAGTTTGATGCATTGTGGATGTCCGTTGATGTGTTGCCCGAAAAGTATCAAACCTTTTGCAGTGATTATCAAACTTTTAGCATCGGAGCATTGAAAGTTGAATATGCCAAAAAACGTTCCATAAAACTCGGCGCACCTTATTTCAACAAAGAAAAACCGGATATTTCAAATTACTGTTACATGCTGTTTTTCAACGCTTTTTTCGACGAATACCTGCCCAATCACAGCGACGAAATCACTTTTTCTCTCCTTCAACAATCCATCAACAGCGGCTCCTCGGTGAGCGATATTGCCGCTATTTTGAAAAAAGAACCGATTTTTTCCGACGACGAACTGCGGACGCTGTTTCTTATAAAACTGTTGGCGGAATATCCGTTTAAGGAGAGTTCGGTAACAAAATTGCTCAACGAAATAGCGGCGTCAAAATCGTCGGAACAGGTAAAAAAAGCCGCCAAAGATGTTCTGCGTCAAACAAATACGTTGTTGCCAAACACAACGGCGCCTTCGTTTTCGCTTTTGACAACTGCCGGAAACAAGGTAAAATCCGAGACGCTGAAAGGGAAATTTTTGTATGTTAACTTCTTCAAAACCAACTGCTACGACTGTCTCGCCGAAATGGAGTTGATGAAAGAGTTGTATGATAAAAATCAACGTTTTTTTGAGTTTGTTAGCATCTGCATCGACAACGAAGAGAGTACATTTCAAACATTTTCAACGAGTTACAAATATCCATGGACGGTATTGTATGCCGGTTACGAGCAAGATTTCATTCTGCAATGGCAAGTCAAAACCCTTCCATATCATATTTTAATCGATAAAGATTACAAAATTATCTCCTGTCCGGCGCTTGCTCCTTCCGAAGATATTCATCTTATCATGGAAAAAACATCATGGGAAGAGCAACGAAAAGAGTGGAAAAGGTAAGCGTTTTATTGTTTGCTGAATTTTTTCGTTACCGTTCCGTTTGCCGTAGTAATACGCATAAAATAGACGCCGACGGGGAGATGTGAAACATCAATTTTTAATTGAGAATTGAGAGTTGAGAATTGAGAATTAAATACAATTCTACCCATAATATCGTAGATTTTCACACTTTCTATTGTCAATTCTCCATTGTCAATTGTCAATTGTTCATTAACCGGATTTGGGAAAATGATAAATTTCTCTTCCGGCGAAATTTGACAAATAGAAACCGGTGGTTTTTCTTCTAAAACAATCATATAAGTGGCTTGTGAGCCGAATTTTCCATTGTCGAAGAGTATCACTTTTTCGTCCAATTCTTTATATACTTTAAAATTTCCGTTGCCTGATCCGCTACTGATGCCATCGCCATAAGAGTCATATACTTCCAAACGGTAGCATCCGTATTCGGGAGGGTCAAGGTGATAGGTGTATGTTGCGGTTCCGTTGCTTGGAAGGTCGGGGTAGGGTCCGTCTTCCATCAAAACATTGCCGGCAGGGTCAAAAAATTTCCATGTAACTTCGCTGCCGTAACGGTCTGTTGTCAAGTCAAATACCAAAAAGAACTCGCCTTCTGCGTCGGCAATATTTTTCTTTAAGGTGATGGAAAATTCTTTGGTTTCAACCTCAATTCCGTTGACTTTGGTGATTTTTGCCGTAATTTTTTGATTGGTATTGGGTTTCATTTCAAAAACAGGAAGATTGATGGTATCATACATCAGGATGGGAATTTCTCTGTCGCCAACCCATGTGAAAGTCTGCGGTTCTCCGTTGGCAACGGAATAGTTGATTTCCAAAGAGTTAACAGGGTCGCTTCCTGCTCTTACTTCCAAAGAAATGCTCGATTCCGATTCGCAGGAAACAACATATTTTTCTTTTAACTTGTTAATAGCCGGTGCAATAAACGGCAGATTTTCGTAGGTAAGTTCGGCTTCATTAGCGGTAATAATATTGTTTTTTTCTTTTTCTGCTACCCAAACGATAAATTCAAGGTCTTGCATGACAACGGGGAGGTCTTTGATATTTTCGGGAATATCATAGGTATAGGTAATGGTAAAAAACGACTCCGCCGCCGTGTTGGTAATGGGTTCTCCCCACACCGGTGAAACCATATCTCTCAAGATGTGCATGTGGCGATAACTTGTTGATGATGTGCCTCCTACATATTGGTCGGGATTGGTAGAACCGCTGGATTGAGGTCCGTAGATATTGTTTTGCACCATAGCCACCGAGAGAAAATTTTCAGATTCCACACTTGCAGCAGTGTAATATACCTCTACGACAAGGGTTAATGTGCGTGCGGTAAAATCTAACGTTCCCTGTGCGGCAACATTCACGCAGGATTGCTGGTTCAAATAGGAGTTGGTACGGGATTCCCAATAGCCTCTTCCTAAAATGCCGCTACGATTGATCATTCCGCAGGGGTAGCCCGAAATTTGCGGCAGGTAGTTGTTATGAATAATATCTCCGTCGGTTGTATGATAGTTAGGCGAACTTGTCGGAGAAAAACTTCCTGCATGGATGTTTATCGCCCAAAAACGTCCGGGATTGGCGGCTGCTATGCCATTGGCTATGCGATGCCCGTCGGGACAGTATGGGCAGTTAGTACCTGTAAATTCTTCCAATACAACGTTTCTTTGGGAAGGTTCTGTTGAAACAAAAGTTTGCGCATACGCCGTACAGAGCAGCAAACTAACCAATAAAAACAAAAAAACTCTCTTCATTTTTTAATTATTTTTTAGTTGTGTTAAAAATTTTGGCAAAGGTACATTTTTTTTTAACCTTTGATTAATGTTCCTTGTTTCAGCAAATCAAACATTGCAGCGTCCTGTTCAGTTGTTCCGGTATAATTGGAAATGTTGTTAACATTGGCAATTTTTTCACGGTTTGCTAACGAACTGTCTATTTTCATTGCGTCTAAAACGGCGATTAACAGCATTGTTACCGTTGGCGGTGGATAGTATTGGATTGTTATAACCGGTTTTACATATCCGAGATGGATAAATCCTTGTTTGCCCGACACCACAACTCCGCCCCACAAATTCGTACCGGTCGTTTTATTATCCTCGTACATGATGTAACCAACTGTAATCTGCGTCCCTTTTGGTAAAACTGTAATAACGACAGAAGTAGCATTACGCGCTGAACGGACATTGAGGTCAGAAGTTGTTCTAACTAATCCGTTGTATTCCCCTACTTTGAACGGTTTATCGTCTTCGGGAGGATTTGTGATTTCACCGGAAGAGCCGTTTAATTTGTTTAATTCGGATTGAACCATATCAACAAATCTTTGCCAGCCTAACGCCATGGTGCGATGTGGACAATCTTTGTTGCTAAAATCTTTATGTCTCTTTACTTTGGAAACATCCCACCCGTACTCTTTCAATAAGGTAGCCGTATAAGATGCTGCATTTTTTTCTGCTTCGGTAAATCTGTCACCACCGGATTTGGAGTAACAAATCTCAATATGAATGTGTTTTTTATTCCCGTCGCCGCTGCCATCTCCGCTTGCCCAGCAGTGCAAATTAAATGGAACAGCCTGAATAACCTCTTTGTCATCTACCGCAACGTGAAAACTTACTTTAGCGTCATTTCCCCCCATATACGTGATTTCGTTGACGGCAGTGGCATCGTTTGCCGTGTTGTGAATACAAACTCCAATAGGGATCATTGCACCCGGACATTTTATCGAATGTCTGGAGTTGTCTAACAATTTTTGTTTAAATGTGTAAGCCATTTTCTCCTCCTTTTTTATTGATTTTTATGATATTTATAAAATTGCTTTCCGAATTGCTATCAATTTCGTTAAAAGTCCTTCTAACAACTCCAACGGCAACATATTGGCGCCGTCGGATTTTGCTTGGGCAGGGTTGGGGTGCGTTTCGATGAAGAGACCGTCAACGCCTGCGGCGACGCCGGCTTTGGCGATGGTTGCTATCAGGTCGGGACGTCCGCCCGTTACGCCCGACGACTGGTTGGGCTGTTGCAACGAATGGGTACAATCCAAAACCACAGGAACATCAAACGCCTGCATGGTGGGAATACCGCGATAGTCCACCACCAAATCGTGATAGCCAAACATACTCCCGCGCTCGGTGAGCAGTATCTTTTGATTGCCGGCAGCGCGCACCTTCTCCACCGCAAACTGCATCGACTCGGGCGAGACAAACTGTCCTTTTTTGATATTGACATATTTTCCGGTCTGAGCCGCCGCCTGCAAAAGAGACGTTTGACGGCACAGAAACGCCGGAATCTGCAACATATCTACATACTCCGCTGCCATAAATGCCTCTTCGTCGGAATGGATGTCGGTTACTGTCGGAAGAGCGTATTTTTCGCCTACTTTTTTCAAAATCTCCAATCCGTCGCCGTCGCCGATGCCCGAAAAAGAACGGACGCTTGAGCGGTTTGCTTTCCGGTAAGAGGCTTTGAAGATGAACGGAATGTGCAGTTTGTCGCAAATCACCGAAATGCGCTCGGCAATTTCAAAAGGCATCTCGCTGTTTTCAATAACGCAAGGACCCGCCAGCAGAAAGAAATTACCGCTTTCGGTGTGTTTTAAGTTTTTGAGGTGGGGTAAGAGGTTCATTGATTTATTGTTTGATGATTTTCTGTGTTATCGTTTCGGTTTGGATAATAGTATGACGGCGACTAAAATTGTAAGGGTTTTTTTCATTTTCGTATAATTTTAAAAGTTTTCAAATCATCTTATCGCGCCATTGTATCATATCGTAGAACATATATCTCGTCAGCAGCGTTTCGGAGGGGTGTTGCCGATAGGATTCTTTTTCTTGTTCTTCGGTTGAGAATACCGGTATAAAGTTGTTTTTTTCATAAAAACTAACAACGGCAGGTTTATTATAGGCATCAACCAAAAGAAAGCGTACTACATCGGGAAACTGTAGAATGCAAATATCTTTTAATATGTCCATTAATTGCGAGCCTATTCCTTGTCCGCTAAATTCGGTTGCAATTCCCAGCCGACCTATAAGTATGGCAGGATAAGATTTTAAGGATTTTTCTCTTGGAACATATTCTTTTACCTTTTTACGCCGTGAACCCGGTAAATCGGCAGTTTTGATGCCATTTGCCGAAAAGGAAAAGGCACAAACTACTTTTTTGCTGCTTTTATGGCGAAAAAAATAAGTTCTGGACAACATTTGATACTTGTATTGTAATGCATCCCGATTGAAAAATTCGTTCAAATCTTCATCACCGCAATTAAAATCAGTAATGGTATGTTCTTCTGAAAGAACAATCATGTTACAATCTTGTTTTAAATTGACCATGGATATGATTGATGCAAGTGTTCTTGTTTTGCCAAAAATTCTAAAGTAGTACGCATACTTTCTTGTACTTCTTCTTTCGTTTTGGTTTCTTTCATATTTGCCCATCTTTCATAAAATTCTTGGGCTGCCTTGCCTTCCAATGTTGGAGGCGGTTTTATTGGTATTGCCATAATACTATCATTTTATTTGTTGCTAACTTAAAGTGCAAAGGTACAGATTTTTTCAATTACGAATTAAAAATTACGAATTACGAAAGTAAAAAAGGAGTTAGAAGAGTTACTGTTTGATGATTTTCTGTGTTATCGTTTCTGTTTTCGTTGTTATTCGGAGAACATAAACGCCGGTGGGGAGGTGGGCAATGCTGACCGAACGTCCTGTTTCCGATTTTAATACCACTTGCCCTTGCAGGTCGTACAACTCCAGCATCAGCGATTGTTTTTGCAACGTTTTATCGAATATAAGAAGTTGATTTACAGCATCATAATAAACTTTATTCTCCGGTTTTGACGGGGAAACAATGCCTTCTTCCACTTTTTTAATTGATTCAATTTCAAGTTCATAAACTTCTTCCGTAAATACATCTTCTATAAATGTTACCGTCCCTGTTATTTCTACTTCGTCTTCTTCCCAATATTCGATACCATCAAAAGTTAATTTTTCTTCCCAAATCCAATTTGAATTGATGGTTAAAACATAGTCAAGAGATGTTGTTTCCAACCATAAGATCAATCCGGGAGGACATTCATCGGGCGGCGGCGGACACGGATTTCCGTTCATGACAATTTTACCGACAAAACTATTTTGTCCAAAAGCGTTGATACTGAAAGCGATAAACGTTAAAATAATGATTAATCCAATTTTTTTCATGTTTCTACTTTTTAATGATTAAACGCTGCAAAGGTACAACTTTTTCGATTACGAAGGGGAAAAAGGATAGGGCAAACGCATTAAAATTTATCCGTGCATGAAAAAATAGTATTTATTTGAATATCAAACGATTAATTTATCCCATAGGGATAAAACATTGGTAAAAAAGATGTTTTTTCCCATAAACAGCGTGCCGTTAGGTACGCAATATTAGAAAAACCGCTATTCATATCACGTTCCTAACGGGACTTTTGAGGGTGTTTACGACTATCTTTTACCAACCTTGAATTAAATTCAGTGCTATTCCTAACGGAACTTTAAATTATTAATAAACAGCATTTTATACAAACAGTTTTGTATCATGTATCAAATAAAAATTTTTAATGCGTTTGCCCTGTATCTTGAAAACCAAATATTAATAACCGCAGGGCGTTGCCCTGCGAAAAAAAAAGGCTGTTCAAAACCGAACAGCCTTTTTTTTATAATATTGCTAAAAATCGTTATTTGGCAACTCTTTCGAGCCATTTAACCATAGCAAGCATCGCAATCATGGAAAGCAAGCAAACGGCTACAAACACCGTCCACGTAGTTGCAATGGAGATGCTTTTGTACATTAATGCTCCTAAGAACAATGAGAAATTTCCGACTGCTGTTGCGCCGAGCCAGCAACCTTGCATCAAACCTTGAAGGTGTGCAGGTGCAACTTTTGACACAAACGAAAGTCCAAGTGGAGAAATAAACAATTCTGCTACGGTAAGAATAAAGTATGCTCCAAACAATAACCAAGGCGTTACTCTTTGTCCAAACTCCAACCCGCCGGCTGCTTTTACATCATTTAGAAGGGGTAAACCGATAGAGCCAATCGCCATTACCACAAACGCAATGGCAGCAATTCCCATACCGATACCAATCTTTTTGGGTGTTGAAGGTTCTTTGCCTCTTTTGCGTAATGCGCCAAAGATTGCCATAACAACAGGCGTTAGGAATACAACAATAAATGGATTGATTGATTGGAAATTTTCTGCCGAAATGTCAATTCCAAGAATCCTTAATTGTGTATAGTCTTTCGCAAACATAGTAAGCGTAAGTCCGTTTTGATGGAAAGAAAACCAAAAGAAAATAACCACGCCAAACACTGCAAAAAGAGCTAAAATACGTTGTTTAATCTCAGTTGCGTCTTGTTTTATTTGTTCTTTTGAAATTTGAGGTTTATCTGCTGCAACGGCAACGGCTTTTTTATCAGGTAAAATTCGTTTATAAATAACAAAAATTATCATGGAAATAAGCATAGCCGCAATAGCAACAGAAAAAGCGTAATGAAATCCCGTATTAAAAGCGGTCAAATATTTTTCTGCAAATGTTGCCATATTTTGTGTAACACCGCCCGAAACTTCTGTAGCAAGTTCGGTAAAACGTCCGTCAAATACCTCGCTCGACATTGCACCATTTTTAAATGACCAGCACAACTCGGGAAGGTCGGGGTTGTAAGCAAAGCCTTGTGATTTTACAAACCAATTTCTAACCCAAACGGCAGCAAAAGGAGCAAACATCCCGCCGATGTTAATAAACATATAAAAAATCTGAAAACCGGAATCTCTATATTTTGAAAATTCGGGTTTGTCGTACATTTGCCCAACCAATGCTTGCAAATTTCCTTTAAAAAGCCCATTACCAAAGGCAATGATTAAAAGAACTGCCAACGCAATCCATTTAGTGGTAATTAACGCAGGCATAGCCAAAATCAAATAACCAAGAGACATCACTACAAGACCTGCGATGATGGTTCTCTTGTATTGTTTGGTTGCATCGGCAATAAGCCCACCTACTAAGGCGAGAATGTAAATTGCGCCATAGAAAATAGAGTACAATCCTCCTGCCTCTGTTTCTGTAAGTCCGAATTTTGACATCAAAAAGAGCGTCAAAATTGCCATCATGGTGTAAAATCCGAAACGCTCGCCCATATTCGCCAGCGCTGCTGCTAATAATCCTTTTGGATGATTTTTAAACATAATTTTCTAAATTAAATTGATACTTTTTTATTATTATTTGAAATATTTTTATCTCTTTACTATTTTCTTTGTGATAATTCCTTCTTCGGTGGTTATTCGGATAAAATAGACGCCGGCAGGGAAAATTGATATATCAATTTGAGTTGAGAGTTGAGAGTTGAGAGTTGAGAGTTGAAAAACAATTCTACCCATTACATCAAATATTTTGATGTCGCATATCTCATTATCGCATATCTCATGTCCAATCGTCAATTCTCCGTCCGTTGGATTGGGGAATACGGTTATTCCGGCGATGTTGGTTTCTTCGATATTAACGCCTTTGGCTTTGAATGTGGCTTCGATGGTATGGTTGCTTGTTACGTTGGAGAAGGTGTAACCGGATACTGCGCCTACGCTTGTTCCATCAACCAAAACATCATCTACTTGATAGTTTTCGTTGGCGGCAATGACAAATATTTTGCTGCCTCCGTCGGCTACTGCTATTTCGCCGGAGGGGGTAATGGTACCGTTTTCGCCTGCTGTGGCGGTGATGACATGAGATGCTTGTTCAAATTTGGCGGTGATAACGTGGTCGTCCGTTACATTGGAGAAGGTATAACTGCCGCTGGTTACGGCTTCCGGTTTATTGACTCCGTCAACAAGTACTTTCGAGATGGCATATCCGCTGTTGGAGGTAATGGTAAATGTTTGATTTCCGTTTTCTGCTACCGTGATATTGCCTTTGGGGTCGATGTTGCCGCCGGATTCTGCCTGTGCGATGATGGTATATGTTTTGTTGGTTACTTGCAGCGGCAGTTCTGCTTTATAGCCTATGGAGGCTCTTGCTACTTGCCAATCCGAGTTTGAAGTTTTTATTAAAAGGCGGATGGTGTAATTTCCTACCGGTGTTCCGGCGGGTACTTGACAGGAAAAAGATATAGGACTGGTGAACCAGTATCCTCCGGGTAAATTTGATATGCCTTTTGTTCCCATAGTGGCAATTAAAGTATTGCCTTGATATAACCCAATAGCGCCTTGCATACCGGTAGCCTCTTTGTATCCTGAGTTATAAATCAGTGCCGATACGGTGAATGTTTGCGCCGGAGGCACACCTGTTGCTGATGATGTTAAATTATTTTCGGGATATATATCTATATTGTAGGCTTGTGCGCCGCCTGCGTCGGGTTTTAATCCTACAAAAGCGGCATTGCTGTTTGGAAATAAATAAGACGGCATGGGCGTTACCGAAAAATAGCCGTCGTTATATCCGCTCCATCCCCAGTTGAAATGGAATTGATTAGATGTATTATAACCATCGCAAACGAAAGCGTGTCCTCCGTCGGGTCCTTGTCCTTTATAATATATAGGAAGAGTTGCGTCAAGGCTTTGTTTGAGAAGATCTATCCATTCAGCATTGGTAAAATAGGCTTTATCTTGCATACGCATAGATTTGTCATATTTGAAATAGGTAGTCATTGATACTCCTGCGTCGGCGCTGTATGCGCCGCTGGCTGCAAGACCATAATCCATTTCTACGCTTGCGCCGCAATGATACATGAGTAGCGCCACGGCGTCTTTTTGTTGCTGTGTGGCGCCGCCGCCATATTGGTTAATCATGTTACTCCATTGATATGTTTCGCCCAAAGGAACGGCAGGAACGGAGAGTTTAAGCGTTCTTGTGGTATAAGCCGGAATGGTTCCTGTTCCGCTGGCAGGATAGGCGTGATATTTCATCACTTGTGCCATTGCAGTAGCCACGCAGCCGGTTAGACATTTGTTGCCGCTATAAGTGGGACATTGTTGATTGTATGGGTCGCCCTGATCCCATTTGGTTGCTATGAGCGGATTAACGGCTGTTTCACCTCTTTGCAAAGCAAAATAATGGACATCTTGTTCCAACAACGCTCTCCATTCGGTAACGGTTTCTTCGTCCGGTTGATAGTTTTGTTCTATACCTCTCCGAATGGCTTCGGCAACGCTGCTCATCCATGATTTGAAATTCAGCGGCGCATCGTCGTGAACATAACTCCCTTGCAACGAATAACCCAATATCGGCACGGCGATGTCGTTTGCCGAAACGATAACATACCCTTGTTGTTGATTAATGTTGAAAACGTAATACAACGCTTGCGCCGGATTGGTGGCGTCGATAGCGGTATAAACTCGCTCCAAAAAAACATCATTCGGACTCATTTCTTGCGTTTGAGTAATAAAAAAATGACCGGCAGCGGATGCGTCGGCGACTTCTACTTTTTTTGCATTACCTTGAAAACTAAACAATAACGCAGTTAAAAATAAACTTAATGTGAAAATTTTTTTCATCGGTTTTAGTATTTGTAAATATATTATTAAAATTTTGCGCAAAGGTACATTTTTTTTTCAATTACGAATTAAAAATTACGAATTACGATTTTTTGCTACTTCTCGTTTCCAAACGAGGAGTATATGGCAGGGGAAACGCATTAAAATTTAATTTTTTGTGAGAGATAAGCCTCCGTAGGAGGCAAACATGGATAACCCCGTGTAAGCGAAGCGCAACTCGGGGCATATAAATCACTATCAACCAAAGAACTACGTAGTAGTTCAACTCCTACGGAGTTGTGTGCTTCTATTCCCTTCCTTTGGAGGGGTTAGGGGAGGTGTGTTATCTTTACCCCGAGCTGCGGCTAATGCCTTGCGCGGGGTTATCCATGTGAAAGTCCTACGGACTTGAATAACAATCTGTTACAATTTTAATGCGTTTGCCATGGAAAAATAAATGGAATATTGAAAAAAAACGTTACTTTTGCGCAAATTTTTTTCTATGTTACGCTCCATAAAGATAACTCCGCAAAATATTATTATCACTCTTTTGATCATTTTCGCTGTTGCTACTTCTATCGTATTTGCGAAAAAAGGCGGCGATTTTAATACTTTCCTTAATATTGCACAGGAGTTAAAAGAGGGAAAAAACATCTATTCGTCGGGCGCGTATTACTGTGTATTTTTCTTTTTGTTGCTCTTGCCTTTTTGCAATTATTTGTTTCTGGCGAAATTTTTATGGCTGCTGCTTTCTTATTTTCTGTTATATCGGATTTGGATTTTAATAAAACAATATTTTGACATCACAACGCTGACCAAAAAACAATATATCCTGTGGTCGGTATTGGTAGCGCTTTATTCCATACAATTTATCATTTATAACATTCACATGCTTCAAATCACAATTTTTTTGTTGTGGGGATGTTTGGAATCGTTACGATTGATTCGAAATAAAAAAGAAATTTGGGGTGGAATGTTGTTGGCAACGCTTGTTGTTGTTAAAATGATGCCGTTGTTGCTGTTGCCGTATCTTTTTTACAGAGGCTATTTTAAGTCTATCATAGTTACCGTTCTGTTTTTTGTGGTTTTGTTGTTTGTTCCTGCTTTGTTTATCGGTGTGGATTATAACAATTTTTTACTTTCCGAATGGTGGAATGTGGTTTGGAACGTCATTAATCCGGCAAATTCGGGGCATTTGTATGAAATAGAATCAACGGGGACACACAGTTTAACGGCGTTGCTTCCTGTTTATTTAATGCCAACAGAAGCCGTGCTGCCCTATCAACGCAATATCGCAACGCTTCAGCCGGAAACCATCGTGATGATTATCACCATTGCCCGACTGTTTTTCCTCTCAATATCGCTGTTTTTTCTTCGTTCATTTCCATTTAAAAAAGAAAATAGCAAACTGAAAACATTTTGGGAATTTTCATATTTTTTGATGTTGATACCGTTGTTATTGCCTCATCAACAGAAATATGCGTTTTTGTTTGTGATACCGATGTTGTCGTATATTTTCCACTTTTTTATTTCAACATGGAAAATGAAAAAAACCACGCTATATTGGATTTGTCTGGTTTGCTTTATCATTCCCAGTTTGATGTATTCCCCGCTATACGGTTCCGACGTCATTGGAAAATTTTTATTTAACTATTTGCAACATTATCGGATTTTGACGGTTGCCACGTTATTTTTCATTCCGGTTGCCCTGTATTGCAATCCTCGAACTTTGCGTCAAGGGCGAGCGGTTTCGCCGGACGCCGAAAAATCTTATACCCCGTCGCCGCTACAATAATGCTCATAAAAGGGCTGACAATGTTGAAGATACAATAGGGCAAATAGACCAAAGTAGGAACGCCCAACACCGTTGCCTGCGTCATTCCGCAACTCGACCATGGAATAAGTACCGAAGTAACCGTAGCGGAATCTTCCGTTGAACGGCTGAGCAGCCGACTCTCATATCCGCCCTGTTTGTAAACCTCTTTGAACATCTCCCCGTTCAAAATAATGGCGATATATTGGTCTGCAAGGCACATATTGAGCGTAAAACCGGAGACCACCGTTGATGCCACGGCGCCGGCGCGTTTTTTCATAAAACGTAAAAACAACGCCGTAATCCTGCTTATCATGCCGCCTGCCATCATCACTCCGCCGAAACACATGGCGCAGAGAATCAGCCATACCGTGTTCAACATACCTGCCATGCCGCGCGTAGAAACCAGATTATCAAGCAGTTTGTGTCCTGTTTCGATGTTGGTACTTCCGAAAAAAGATTGCAGCATCCCTTTCATGTGGGCAACGTTTCCGCCCTCCGGCAATTCGGCTATTTCCTGTAAAATTTTCGGCTGAAAACCAATGGCAAAACACCCCGCCAACAACGACGAAATGAACAAAACCGCCACAGGAGGCATCTTTTTAGCAATCATCACCCCCGTAGCAAGCGGAACGAGCAACAGCCACGGCGAAATGGTAAAACTGCTTTGCAAGGCGCCGGAAAAAGCGGCTATCTGCGAAGTGTCGGGAACGCTGCGAGTGTAACCTGCTATCGCAAAGACGATTAACGCTATCGTAATGGAGGGAACAGTGGTGTAGAGCATATATTTTACGTGGGTCATCAAGGGCGTTTCGGTAACGGAAGCCGCCAGCACGGTGGTGTCGGACAACGGCGACAGTTTATCGCCAAAATATGCGCCCGAGATGATAGCGCCGGCTATCCAACCCGTCTTAAAACCCTGTATTTCGCCGATTCCGATGAGTGCAACGCCGATGGTAGCAATCGTTGTCCACGAACTGCCCGTTATCAGCGAAACGCCGCAACACAACACACAACAGGCAACCAAGAAAAATCCGGACGACATGATTTTTAACCCGTAATAAATCAAAGTAGGAACAATACCGCTCACCATCCAACTGCCTGACAATGCGCCAATTAGCAGTAAAATCAAGATAGAAGGCGCGATGCCGGAAAAATTTTGTTTGATACGACTTTCGATAGTTTGCCATTTTACGTTGCAGTAGAAAATCGCAATCGCCGACGCAATCGCCGTCGCCGTCAGCAGCACAATCTGTATGGCGCCGTTCAACGCATCATCGCGAAATATCAAGATGACGCCCAACAACATAGCCATCAAAACCGCCACCACAAGCAACGATAAAAAAAGAGACGGAGTACGTATTTGTTTGTTTTTCAAAATATTAAACTGTTAACCATTGAACTTTTTTATGGTGCAAAAGTACAAATTTAATTGAGAATTGAGAATGGAGAATGATTTTTACGCAGCGACGTACTCCGCTCGTGCCGATTCGCAATCGGTGCGCCCCGTTTTAATCGTTACCTTTTCATTGATAAAACCTCTTTCAAAACCGCCTCATCTTCTTCTTCGTCGTATCCGATGGCGATGGATTTTTTGCTACTCTGTTTTTAATGAACTGTTTATTAGTTTTTTCTATGAGCAACCCAAGACCTTAACCAAGTCTTTAGGATAGGTTTTTTTCTGTTAGCAACCCAATGACTTAACCAAGTTTTCAATTGTGGTATTTTTCTATGAGTAACCCAATTACTTAACCAAGTTTTAAGAATAGGTTTTTTTCTGTTAGCAATCCAATCCCTTAACCACCTTTTTAATTGAGGTGTTTTCTTGGTAGTAACCCAATTATTCAACCAAGTTTTTAGTTGAGGTGTTTTTCTGTGGTTAACCCAATTGCTTAGCCACTTTTTTAATTGAGGCGTTTTCTTGGTAGTAACCCAATTACTTAACCAAGTTTTTAATTGAGGTATTTTTCTGTTAGCAACCCAATGACTTAGCCAAGTTTTTAGTTGAGGTATTTTTCTGTTAGCAACCCAATTACTTAACCAAGTTTTAAGAATAGGCGTTTTTCTGTGGAAAATCCAATTACTTAACCAAGTTTTTAATTGAGGCGTTTTTCTACGAACTACCCAATTGCTTAGCCAAGTTTTTAATTGAGGCGTTTTTCTTGTAGTAACCCAATTGCTTAGCCAAGTTTTTAATTGAGGCGTTTTTCTTGTAGCAACCCAATGACTTAACCAAGTTTTTAATTGAGGTATTCTTCTTGTAGCAACCCAAGAACTTAGCCAAGTCTTTACATTATTTTCTCTTTGTTTATACTCTCTAAACCCCTCAATACTGCCATATTTAGTAACCCATTTTTCTTGTTTTATTTGCCAAAGAATATGTGTTCCCCATTCTCCGCCAATAGATACATTTTGCAGATTACACTCTTTTGAATATGTAGAGATAAGGGTGGTTTCTTTGTTTGCAGCACGATTACTTTCCCGTAAAAAATCTTCTAAATTATGGATATTGTTATGTTCAATTCTATCTATTTCTCTAATAGCGAAAGTATCATCAATAATCCAATCTTTTGATTTCTTATGTTCATTAAATCGTTGCTGTAATGTTCTTGTTGTAAGTCCTATGTACTTTTCCGGATAATAAGGGCTTTCAATAAGATAAAACAGCGTAGTCAATTTGTATGACTTCATTTAATGGTAAAATGGTTTGTTATATGCTGTTGAAATTCGTCAATAGTTTGAATATCATCTTTATCTTGCAGATATTCGTTGAACTCGTCTATGTCTGCTTGAAAGTCCTCTTCACTTCCATACTTATCTTCTTTAAGCATATTTTTGTAGGAATATTCTCCAATACATTTAATTTGCGCACCTTCATTTGTATGTAGTTGTGCCATCTTTCTTTTTGTGTCTAAAATGATTTTCATGTTGTATTTATTAAATTATTTTGATTGTAAACTGTACGATATTTTCGTACAGTTACATTCTCTTTCTATTTTAATTTTCAAACCGTCTCAATTTGTGACCGTTTCACTTCCCTGTCAAAAACACGTTTTTTATCTCCCATGTTCCGGTTGAGGCGGTGGTACTGAGGTACTTAAAGGCAAAATGTACGTTTTGATTCTCTGCAAATTCCGTTAAATCAATTTTTCCGGAGTTGAAAAAAGTAAAATCTTCTCCCGTCATGTAGATGGGAATGATAACCCTTTTCCAAGTAGATGTTTCAAAGTTTGAACCGTTGTAATCGGTTGATACCCAAAGTGTAAAGTCGCGTTGAAAATCGTTGGAATATCTTCCGGCGTGGTCGAAAGAGAGGTCGATACTGACAAATCCGCGCATATCGATGGCGGGAGAAATAAGCCAATCTTCGTTGTCGTAGTTGGTGTTGCCGGTGCGTCCCGACATCACCATGCAGTTGTATTGGGAACTCCATGTCCATTGCTGTTCGCCCCAAACGTTGTGGGTGGAAAAGTCGCCCTGTCCTGCGCCAAAACTCTCTTTCAGTATAATTTCTCCTTCGCCGCTGCTACCGTCGCAACGGTTGTTGTCCATTTTCGTTTCCGCCAAAGAGCGATTCCAAAGTTGAACGGTTGTTCCATAGACGCCTGCAATAGCCACCATTGAGCCGTTTCCGGCGGGGAGTTTACGTCCGGCGTAAGAGGCATAACTGCTGGTGCGCACGATAACCGTGTTGCCGTTACAATTTTTTAAGGTGTGATTGACGGCGCTGACGGTTCGCGTGGTATCTGCCCACGTTTCACCCAACTCGAAGTCTAAAAATTCAACGTCCGTGATTTTCACCAACTTGGAATTGCCTCTCAACGTTTCAATCGTAACCTCTTCGGGTGTGATAAAACGATTCGTGGCTAACACCACAACGCAGGAATCGGGTTGTAGCGTTTGTATTTCAAAGGTTCCGTTGTTGTCGTAAAACGTTTTTCCTTTCAAATAAACCCTGATGGAGTCGCCCGCCGCTAATCCGGTTGCTTCGGTAAAAGCCAAACGAATGGCGTGGGTGGCGTCCTGAACGTAGATTTGTTTGTACAGATTACCGTTTTTTTCGTCCATTGTTACAGTGGCGTAAATCGAGGCGTCGTGGTCAAAAACGTATGGCAACGGCTCAAAAACCGCAATGGAGTCCATCAGATTTTGTAATGTGTAAACTTCGCCAACGGGGATGACAATGTCAATGTCAATTTTCGGCTCATCGGGTTTCTTAAAACAACCGGTTGCGAGCAAAAGCGCTGCGATGAGCAAAATGCCGATATTTTTTATATTTTTCATAACTTTATCTTTTTATTTACCTTTAATTAAAACATCATTAACACGCCATGTTGCCGATTCGTTTGTGTCGCACGTATATTTATAGGCAACATGGACTTTATTTTTACCGAAAACGCTACTCGGCAGGACGAGGGCGGCGGGAGACATCACCCAGTCGCTGCCGCTGGGGAGGTCGTTATTTGAAAGATAGATGGGCGTCCACTCGGCGATTGTCGGGTCGCCGGAGTCGTAATTTATTGAAATCCAAACGGTTTGATTTGTTCTCATGTAGTCGGGCGACACTGCCGTTCCCGGAACATTGACAATGGCATGTTGGAACGAGAGGGTTGCTTCTTCCTTAATTTCGGAAAAATCCAACGCGGGAGAAATCAGCCAATCTTCGTTTGCTTCGGACGATTTTGTCATCTGCATCGCCTTTTGAGCAGCGTTATGCGCCCATGTTTGGTTTTCTCCGGTTTTGTTAAAAACGGTGAAATTGCCTTGACTTGTCTCAAATGTTTCCGTCAAAAGAGTGATATAATCGCCTCCGCTACCGTCGCAACGCTCGCCTTTCATATCCACTTCGTAAAAATCGCGCACCAACAGTTGCATCGTTCCGTTATAAACGCTGGCAATGGCAATCATGCTCCCGTTGCCCTGTGGCAGCGGTTTTGAGGCAAAAGTGGCGTGTCCGCTGGTGAGCGTTACCACCGTTTCATCTTGACAATCAAAAATATCGCGCAACGATTTGAGGGTGCTGAACGTAAGGTAATCGCCCCACACATTTTCTTCTCGAAACTCCACGCCTTCCACTTTAACCAATTTCAAATCGAACTGACGGCTTTTGATTTGCGCCAACGTAACAGGTTGAGGTTCAATGAAACAACCTCGTTTCAACACCGTAATATTTTCCGATGCGGACAACGTTGAAACTTGACAGGCGTCATGGCTGATTTCTACCGTTGTGCCTTTCAAATCAACGCGCACCGAATCGCCCACTTTCAAATTTGTTGGACCGTTGAAAACCAACAAGATAGCATCGGTAGAATCCTGCACATAGAGTTGTTTGTAAATATTGCCCTGCGACTCATCCATCGTAATCACGGCGTAGGCAACAGCGTATTGTTGAAAAGTATAACCGCCGTTTGACGCGGCTAAATTCTTTAATTCCAACAAGTTATAAACCGTGTCAATCACAATCGGACGGGCAGGCGGGTCAATTTTATCTTTATCGCAACTCGAAAAGAACGGAAGCAGCAACAAGGCGACCGTTAGCGTTGTAAAATATATTTTAATATGTTTCATTTTTCAAATATTTTTAAGGTTAAAATCTAAAACTTACATTCAGAAAGTATTGTGTTCCATAGAGATAACTATATTTTGGCGGAAATTTATTCATGTCGGTTACGTCGTAGCGCAACTGTTCGTAGGCGCCGATAGCGACGTCTTTTTTGTTGAGAATGTTATCAACGCT
>Ga0082212_10004461_pt1 | contig 19401 bp, 17 predicted proteins | sample TergutNt197P3_FD_71548 | JGI IMG/M metagenome (GOLD analysis project Ga0082212, IMG submission 71548) | Neocapritermes taracua P3 segment gut microbial communities from Petit-Saut dam, French Guiana - Nt197 P3 | ecosystem: Host-associated > Arthropoda: Insects > Digestive system > Gut ... | reverse complement strand
CCGGCTTTCCAAATGGCTTTAATACGGTTTTGCATGTTAATAATAATGTAGATAAAGATATTACATTGGCTATAACCGATATGCTGGCTGATATCGGGATTATTTGCGAACTGGATTTCTGTGAAACTGCCAGATTATCCGAGCTTCGGGCTACCGGCTGGGAAGGTATGATATATATGGCGTTTACGAGCCTGGCCAGCCTTCCGAGTACTTTCAGGCTACAGGTTGATCCATATTATGCATTTAACGTAAGCACATGGCGTCCGCCTGATTATGAGCAGGATTTCATCAATCTCAGGCAGTCGCCGACCTTTGATCAAGGTCTGGCTCAGATAGCCCATCAATGGATCGCTGATTACATGGTCGTTGTTCCCGTCATGCAGCAAGCGAGCACTTACATCGTGAGGAACAATGTTAAAGACGGGGAATTCGGATACTGGGCGGTAGGTACCCAGTGGCTGCCCTCCAACATTTGGATCGAGCCTTGATAAAAAACTAACAATAAAAACGAATAGATAAACGTTATTCTAAGCGGCTGCTCTTAATTGGGAAATCAATGACGGGGAGCCGTTTAGTCCGGGTTGATCTCCTGATAACTCTGTATAAGATCTATCCATCTGTGCATAAATTTCGTCAAATGTATTTCTTTATGGTAACAAATGTAACTGTTGCAACTCAAATCGTGATCCTTTATCATATATGCTTTCGTCCTTGATTGGAATTCCTTGTCTCCATTAAATGCGTTTTGAGAGAAAAACATGATGCAGTCGCACATCACAGTAATCCGGGTCGCAAGTGAAAATTCCTCAAATTCAAACATAATTTTCGGCTTAATTTTATAGCTTTCGAATAAATAATCAAGCATCACACGAGAGCGGTTCCCGGGGCTTTTAGCGATAAACGTTTCATTTTCTATATCGCTAAAATCTATTTTATCCATATCCAAATGCCGTTTCGCAAAGTCTGAATCCCTTCCTGTAATGATTACGAGCGCGTCTTCCTCAAGTAAGATATAATCTAACATGGGGTTATCCGGTGGGATCCTCACCAACCCTAAGTCGAGAGAGCCATCCAGGAGCATTTTCTCTATATCGTGAGAACCGGTTTGAATCACTTTCAGATTTACCTGAGGATACTCTTTGATAAAAGTTGTCGTAACATTTGGCAGAAAGACATTATTTATTCCTTTGGACTGCCAAATACCTCTCGGCATTCCAAATCTTAAGACGCCGGATACCTCATTGTTGATATCGGAAATCTCATTCTGTAGATCCTGTTCGATGATCGTCAACCGCCGGGCGGCTTCTACAACCTTTTCCCCGGCATACGTGAGTTGAATGGGATTCGTGCCTCGTACAAATATCGCCGCTCCGATATCTGTTTCTATGCTTTTTATCGTCTGGCTCAGTGCAGGTTGAGAGATGTAGAGCCTTTGAGCGGCGGCGGTCACTCCGCCCTCTTCAAGCACTGCGAGAATATATTGCGCTTGCTTAAGATTCATGACGCTCTCCATTCGGTATTGTTTATTTAATACACTTAATTTGCTTTGAGATTACCATATCAATCTGACGTAAGTATACACCTTTATTAAATGAGGACACAATAAAATGAAAGCAGACGATTTTCAGGGGGAGTAAATGGTTTTTGACGCCCCAATTTGATCAATCACTCACTCAAAAGAAAATCAACGACGTTTATCTGTTGTATGCCGTTATCACCGGCGGGCAGATCGTCCATCGTAAGAACATATTTTGGATAGTGATCCTTTATCATCCGGAGAGGCTCAAATTCCCGCTCATAGGTCGCGGGATCAAGTATGCTTGCAGCAACCTGATAATAGAGCTTTTTATCACCGGCGGTCGCAATAAAATCCACTTCTTTCTCGCCCACTTTTCCGATCCATACGGTATATCCACGCCGGATCAGTTCCAGATAAATGATATTTTCAAGAATACGCCCGACGTCCCTGTTCCTTTCGCCAAGCACAAGATGGCGTAATCCGACGTCCGCGGCGTAATACTTCTCCAATGACTTTAAGTGTTGTTTACCCTTTACGTCATACCTCGGCGCCTTATATAGAATAAAGGCGTCCATAAGCGCGGATACATAATTCTCAACCGTTACGGAAGTGGTTTTACGTCCGTATGAAGTCAGACTGTTGGCGATTTTGTTGGAGGATACGATATTACCGATATTGTCAAAAAGAAACCGGGTTACGCTTTCCAGAAGCGCCACATCGTTAATCTTCTTCCGGGCTATGATATCCTTGAGCAGGACCGTATTGTATATACCACGTATGTAGTCGGACCGTACCTCATCGTTTGTAATTACCGCGGCTTGGGGAAACGCGCCATTTGTGTAGAAGGACGCAAACACATCCTTTTTATCACCGCCGCCTTTTAATTCGAGATACTCCGCAAAAGACAGAGGCAGCATATTGACCTCGATATACCTTCCGGAGAGAACGGTTGCCAGGTCACCGGAAAGCATGCGGGCATTGGAACCTGTTATATAAATATCTATGTTGTCCTTAATGTATAGACTGTTCACAGCTTTTTGAAAATCCGTCACGCTTTGGATTTCATCCAGAAAAACATAAGTCTTTTTTCCCGGCGTCAATCGGGTCGATACATAATCATAAAGCTTTCGGTAATCCAACAGGTACTCATATTGCATGTCTTCAAAATCAATTGAGATAATCTGATCGCCGGCCACTCCGTTTTGTTTCAGGTAATCTTGAAACAACAAAAGCATCGTGGACTTTCCGCAGCGGCGTATACCTGTAATGACCTTGATGATTTTCTCGTCCTTCATCTTGATCAGCTTGTTCATATATTGTCTGCGCTGTATCATTGAAGCGCCTCCTTTACTTGAAAGTATACTATAAAAAAATGAAAAAATATAGCACTTATTAAAGAGCGCTATAATAAATTATCGTTTTTCAAGCTTTTCTTAGCGCCAACTACCTCTGCACCCGGCCCGAGGCGTCGCCCCCGGCCAGTTTCATCACTTCATCGACGCTGACATGATTGAAATCCCCTTCGACGCTGTGATTGAGGCAGCCCGCGGCCGCGGCGAACTCCACGGCTTCCTGAGGCCCGAAACTATTCAATATGGCGTAGATCAGGCCCGCGGTGAAGCTGTCGCCTCCGCCCACGCGGTCGACGATGTGAACGGCGTATTTCCTGGAGAAGCTAAACGCCGCGCCGTCATAGAGCATCGCGGCCCAGTTGTTGTCGCTGGCGGATATGGACTCCCGGAGGGTGACGGCGACCATTCGGAAGCCGAAACGCGACATCAGCTGTTTGGCGACGTCTTTGTAGCCTTCCTGACTCACCTGTCCGGCGGTCAAGTCGGTATCCGCGGCATGGATACCGAACACATCGGCGGCGTCCTCTTCATTAGCGATACATATATCCACATAATCCATGAGCCCGGTCATCGTTTCCCGGGCTTCTTCTTTTGTCCAGAGGTTTTTGCGGTAGTTCAGGTCGCAGGAAACAGCTAGGCCTTTCGCTTTCGCGGCTTTGCAGGCGTCGGCGCAGATTTCCGCCACATTCGGGCCTAAAGCCGGTGTAATACCGGTGAAATGATACCAGTCCGCGCCTTCGAAGACGGCGTCCCAGTCGAAGTCTTTCCCTGCCGCCAATGCGATGGCGGAGCCCGCCCGGTCGTAGATCACCTTGGAAGCCCGCTGGCTGGCGCCTTTCTCGCAGAAGTAGACGCCCGCGCGGGCGCCGCCCCGTACTATGCCCGACGTATCCACGCCAAAGCGCCGCAGCTGGTCCACCAGGAGCTGGCCTATCTCGTGCTCCGGCAGTTTGGTGACGAAGGCGGCGTCCATGCCGAAGTTGGCGAGGGATACGGCTACGTTCGCCTCTGCGCCGCCGGGGGTCGCGAGGAATTTATCGGCTTGAATGAAGCGATAGTAACCTTCAGGGGCAAGCCGCAGCATGAGTTCGCCGAAAGTAACGATTCTGTTCATGGATTTACCTCCTTAGTGTGCTGTCCAGTTATTTTGTGGACGCCGCACTCATATTTCTGACGGCCGCTATCGTTTGTACGGCTTCCGCGCAGCGCCGGGTAATCTCGGCGTAATCGCCGGCGCGGATCAAGTCCGCCGCCGCCAGCCATGAGCCGCCGCAGGCAAAGACCTTATCGAAACTCAGGTATTTGCCGATGTTGCCCGCGTTGATTCCGCCAAAGGGCATGAATCTGAGCATAGGATAAGGCGCGGACACGGCCTTGATATAATCCAGCCCGCCGCATTGCTCCGCGGGAAAAAATTTCACCATATCCAGCCCGGATTCGATGGCCTGCTCCATATCGGAGGGCGTCATACAACCGGGTATAACGGGATAGTTTTGCTCCACACAGTACTCTACTACCCTGGGGTTGAAACCGGGGGTAACGATGAATTTCGCCCCGGCTTCGATGGCCTTATCCGCCTGCGTCGTCGTCAGTACGGTGCCCGCGCCCAGGAGGATATCGGGCAGGGCATGCGCCATGCGCCGGATGGCTTCCTCAGCCTGAGCCGTACGGAAAGTTACCTCGGCGCAGGGGATGCCGCCCTCGGCGATAGCCTTAACCAACGGCGCGGCTTTATCGGCGTCGTCGATCTGGATGACCGGTACGACCCCGATTTGATGGATTCGCTCAAAGATGTTTTGCATAAAATCAGGCCTCCTTCATTTCATAAAAACATCGTCATATAAACGGGAAGTTAAACTAATGTTTACACGTAATCAAAGTTTTTGCAAGCCTGAATTTATACGTAATCAAGAATTTTATGATCTGATTTTGATACCTAATCAAAGATTTTGCATGCGGATATTTATCTGATATAATTAATAAAAATTACGTAAACGATGAAGGAGGCGGCGTATATGCTGGTCGGGAAAACCTTTGTAGATCCTTTGGAAGCGCCATTCTCGCGGCGCGGTTCCTATCTTTGCTTCGCCAACAGAAACGGCGGGAGCAACGTGTTTGGGAAAGCCCAGCTATGGCTGTCCAATTCGCGGCAGCGTCCCAATGACAAAAACAAGGGCGGCATGACCGCCAACAATTTCCGTCAGGTCAGGCTGGAATTAGTCAAGGACGGGATACCCCGGCAATGCGTGATTTCCACCACGCCTTATGAGCTTATTTACGAATGCGATTACGGGAGCGTGCGTTTCTGCATCGGCGATATGGCCTACGCTGAATGTAAGGGCGCGGACGGGCTGACACTGCGCGTGACGCCCATGTTCGGCGGCTTCCAGGGCGCCGTGATTAACGACCAGTTCGACGGGTCATGGCGCTCCACCTTCGGGAATTACTACATGCTGTTTGTCCCGACTGCGGGGACGCTGAAGAGGGGGCCCGGCGGATCCCTTGAGCTTTCGCCGGATGAGAACGGCGTCGTCGGGATGGTGATGGAGGAATGTCTGAGGGATTCCAAACGCAGGGAGAGCTATCTTTCCTACGAAGCCTGCGTCAAAGCCGTTCAGGAGGATTTCGACGGCTTCGCCGCGGGCGTCGCCCCTTCATTCCCGGAAAAATACAAAGAAACCGGCATACGGGCGCTCTGGACGATATGGGGCCTGACGAACGTCCCCGACGGCGAATCGCCGTTCATTAAACGGCAGATGATCAAGATGATCCGCTCGTCCTTTGAGGCGGCTTTCTCCTGGCAGCAGCCCATGCACGCCATCTGGCTCTCGCAAAACCTGGACTTCGCCTGGAACCTGCTCCTGTCCTGCTTCGATAATCAGGACGCCGTCACGGGCCGGATAGCCGACGCGCTGACCTACATCGGCGCCGGCGACAACATGAAGCCGCCCGTACAGGGCATGGCGCTGTTGTGGCTGATGGAGAACAAGGATATCGGCGGGTTTTCCATGGAGGATAAAGAGTTCCTCTATGACGGGATGGAGAAGTGGACGAATTTCTTCTACGAATACAGGGATCTGGACCATGACGGTATCGTAGAGGTGCTTACCGCGGGAGAGACGGGCTGGGAAAGCGGCTCCATCTTTATGTCCGGGTTCCCGTTGGTCCTTCCCGACGTGAACGCGTATCTGGCGCTGCAGATGGAAGCCCTGGGCAAACTGGGCCGAATGATTGGCAAAGACGAGCAGATAAACGCGGCCTGGGAGCAAAGATCCAAAGAAACGATAGAAAAAATCATTGATAAATGCTGGACTGAGGACGGCTGGACGACTTACAACATCACGAACGGCGAACGCTGGCCTGTGATGAATATGGCGCCGTTTTGCGCCCTCATCCTGGGAAAACGGCTGCCTCAGGAGATCATCGACCGGTCCGTCGAGGTCGTCTTCTCCGCGCCCTATGACACGCCTTACGGACTGGGCTCCGAGCGTCTGGACAGCCCCTGGTTCAGGCACGGGTGGTGCCAGGGAAGTATCGCGATGCCCATCCAGTTCATCATGTCCCTGGCCCTCGAGTATTGCGGCAGGCCGGATCTGGCCCGGCAGGTCGCCCTTAAATATCTGGATACCCTCGTCGGGCATAAGCTCTATCATATCCACAATCCATTTACAGGTGAAGTGGAATACGGGGAAAACGGGATGAAATTTTACGGCGAAGAAAACCTGTTCCTCTCCGCCTGGACGGCGGGCTGTTATATCTATATGGCCGGGCGTTACGGATTTTAACGAATAAACGTATTTCGAAGGAGGAGAATAATATGGCGACAATGACAGAAAAAGAAAACCTGATGCGCGTGGTGAACGGGTTGGAGCCGGCCTGGGTACCCCGCAAGGGCATAGTGCCCTTCGCGGACGTGGATACGGAGGGGCACAAGCCTTGCTGCGTGGACTTCTTTCCCATGATCTTTCCGCCGAAGGTAGGGCCAAGCGGCGGACGTATCGACGTTTACGGCGTCGAGTATGAGCCCACCGACAGTACCGACGGCATGCAGCTCCCGGCGCCGAACAGGTTCATCCTGGACGATATCACCAAATGGCGGGACGTCATCAAGACGCCGAGCCTTGAAGGGGTCGACTGGGAAGCCATCGCGAAGAAATCCCTGGAAAACATCGACCGTAGCGAAAGCGCTGTCCAGATGGTATCGGACGCCGGATACTTTCAGACGCTGACGAATTTCATGGGCTTCACGGAAGGCCTCTGCGCCCTGCAGGAGGAGCCTGAGGAAGTCATGGCGCTCTATGATTATCTGGCGGAATACAACGAAAAGATCGTCCTAAGCCTCATCGATATCGTCAAGCCGGATTTCCTTGGTATGGGAGACGACAACGCCACGGCCCGCAGCCCTTTCATCTCCGTGGATATGTACAAACGGCTGATGAAGCCGTATCAGGCGCGTATGGGCAAGATCGCCCAGGATAGGGGCATCCCCGTGGATATGCACGATTGCGGCCGCTGCGAAGACTTCATCGACGACTGGCTGGAGTTCGGCGTGAAGATATGGAACCCGGCCCAGGTATCCAACGACCTGAAGGGGATCAAGAAGAAATACGGCAACAAGCTTGTCATGACAGGCTGCTGGGATTCCCAGGGGCCCGCCGGCTGGCCGGGCACATCGGAAGAAGTAGTCCGCCAGGCGGTACGGGACTGCATCGACGCTTACGCCCCGGGCGGCGGCTTTTGCTTCTGGGCTTCCTTCTACGGCGCGAAAGGCGACGTCAAAGCCAGGGAGCACGCCTTCTGGATCACCGACGAGTACAACAAATACGGCAGGACGTTCTACAAGAGGCAGGGGTAGGGAAAGAAAAGGAGGCCGATATGAGCGAACCAAGCATAAGCGCGATGAGAGGGGCTTTCGACCTGAGCGGAAAAAACGCTATCGTCACAGGCGGAAACGGCGGCCTCGGCTTCGGCGTCTCCAAAGCCTTCGCCGAGTCCGGCGCCAATGTAGCCGTGTTTTGCCGCGACATGGGAAAAGCGGCGCAAGCGCTGGAAGAGCTGAGCGCGAACGGCGGCAGGTATGAAGCTTTTTCCTGCGACGTCACGGATATGGCCGGCGTGCGCAAAGCCGTCGGGGAAGCTTACGCGTCCTTCGGCAATATCGATATCCTGGTGAATAACGCCGGCGTCTCGACGAACATGAAACTCTTCGATATGGACGAGGAGCTTACTGAATGGCGTCGGGTGGTGGATACCGACCTGACCGGGGTCGTCAATATGACTTACGCTGTGGGCAAACGCATGCGGGATTCCGGTAAAGGAGGCAATATCATCAACATAACGTCCAACGCCGGGCTGATGATCAACAGGGATTTGTTTCTCTCCCCCTACAGTACGGCGAAGGCGGCGGCGAATCATTTCACCCGTTCCATGGCGGTGGAGCTGGGCCCGTACAACATCAGGGTCAACGCCATCGCCCCCGGCTTTATCAACGACGGTTTCGGAAAGAACGCGTCGCCGGAGAGGGACAGGCAGATCTTCGCCGCCCAGGCTATCGACCGCCGGGGTACGGTCATGGAAGTGGGCGCGCTGGCCGTCTATCTGGCCTCGCCCGCGTCGGGTTATACGACGGGCGCCGTGATGGTGATGGACGGCGGGTATTCGCTATCCTGTTAGGACTACGCTGATGAAACTGACAAGTTCTTTCCTGAGAACCGAATTACCCATATATGCCGTCACGTTCACCAACATGTCCCATTTCGTGCTGACGGTGGGTATGTCGAGCCTGATACGGGCATTCCCCGGGACGAGGGCGGGCGTTCTGATGTATTTGCTGACCATCACGACGATAGCCGGCATCGCGGGGGGATTCGTATTCTCCGTGCTAACGAAGCGGTTTTCCAAAAAGGACCTTCTTCTGGCTGGCCTGGCCCTCGGCTGTGTCTGCGCGTCCCTGTACCTGTTTTTTCCAACGAAACTCCCTCTGCTGTTCGTCGCCGGCGCCGGGCAGGGGCTGACCTGCGGGTTCATATCCACGGCTTTTCCGCTGTTGGTTAATATCCATGTGGAGGAAGGGGAGCGGAACCGGGTCCTGGGCTTCGGCTCGGGTATCATGCAGTTCGGCAGGCTGATCACCCTTCTTATCGGCGGTTTTCTCGCTTCCATACGATGGAACTATATCTATTTTACTTACGCGTTCATGTTAGCCGCGTTTATACTCACGGCCTTTCTGCTCCCTCAGGATAAACCGGCCGGTAAGGAGCGGGGAGCGGGCGAACGGTCCGGATCGGGCGACAAACCCGGATTGGCGGGGCTGCTGAAAAGCCCCGGGGTGTGGCAGCTGATCGTCATTACGCTGCTCTTTGGCATTATCCAGTTTCCGTCGACGTCCCATGTCTCGCTGTATATCGAAGGCTATGGGTTAGGTTTGCCTTCCGTGACGGGGGCGCTGACTGCCGCGTCCTGCGCTTTGGCGGGCCTGACGGGGTTTTTCTTCGCGCCTATCTATAGGCTATCCGGAACACGGACGTTTTGGGCCGCGTTTCTGGCCGTGGGCGCCGGCTTTATCTGCGCGGGGCTGACTGTGTCCCTGCCTTCCGTACTCCTGGGATTGGCGTTATGCACGGTGTCCATGTCGGTGGTCGTGCCTTACGCCATCCTGTGCGCGGGTAAGGTCTCCGATGAGGATACAGCCCCGGTAGTGCTGGCGATGATCCCGGCGCTGCTGAATCTGGGCTCCTTCCTGTCGCCGGAGATCGTCAACTTTCTCAGCGGCGCGTTCAGCGACGGAGGCCCCGCGGGCGCGTATCTGTGCAGCGGTCTTTGCTCCGTAATGATCGCGGCCGTTGTATTTATCATGAGGCGGAGACTTACCTGCCAGCCCGGCTGAAACCGGCTGGGCGTAGGGGTTCGGCTCCACTCGATCGAAGATTCATTTGTATTTAAATAAACTCGGTTGACGGACGGTATGCCCGCCGACCTAAGGGAGGTAAGCTGATGGTTCAACAATACGGGAAATGGCCCGAAATCCAATGGACGTCGGGCGATGGTGATTGGAAAGGGGCGAAAACGGTCAGCGCCGGCGTGGATCTGGGCACGACCGGCGCCCAGGCCGCGATTATCGCCGACGGGCTGCTCGCGGGATACGCGGGTATCCGGACCGGGACCGATTTTAAGAAGACAGCCGAAGAAGTCATGGCTCTGGCCCTGGGCGCCTCGGGGGCGGCTGTCGGGGATCTGAGCGCGATAGGCGCTACGGGATTCGGCAAACGCAATGTAACCTTCGCGACAAAGAGTCTGGACGAGGTATTGTGCCACGGCAAGGGGGCGCGGTTCATCTACGGGCCGGAAGTGACTACCGTCGTGGATCTGGGCGCCCAGACCGTGACCGCCATCAAGCTGTACGAGTGGGACCGGATATGGGATTTCGCCATGAACGACATCTGCGCCACGGGTATGGGGCGCAACATCGAGATGGTCTGCGACCTGCTCCACGTACCCATCGGAGAAATCGGGGAGTACTCCCTGGATCTGGGCGGGAAGCCCGACCCGGAGCCCGTCAGCACCACATGCTATAACTATGCCGGCACGGAGACCATGGGGCTCTTCCGTCCGGAGTTCAGGGGGGACACGCTGAACGGGAACGAAATATGCGCTTCCCACCTGTTTGCCGTGGCATGGCGCGTTTTGGGGGTGATCGGCAAGCTGCAGTCTCTGGAACCCGGAGACATCAGGATAGAGGGGAAGCTGGGCTTCACCGGCGGGCTGGCCCATAACGCGGGCGTTACCCGGCGGATCGAGAGGGAGCTGAACACTACGGCGATGTCGGGCGAATACGACCCCATGCTGGCCGGCGCTATCGGCGCGGCGCTGCTGGCGCTTCCCGAAGCGGCGAAAGGAGGGGCGTGAGATGAGCGCGGATAAAACAAAGGGACTTAACACGGCCTTTGATTTCAAGACCCTCGTGGAAAACCGGCACGAATACGCCAGGGCATGGAAGGCGAGGACCGGCGGAAAGGTCCTGGGGTACTTCGAGACTTACTTCCCGGAGGAGATCGCCTACGCGGCGGGCATGCTGCCGGTGAGGATACTGGCGCGGCATGAAGTCGACGATATATCGGACAAATGGATATACAGTTCCTGTTATCCGGTGCGGGATATGGTGAACCAGCTCCTGAAGGGCAGATACGATTATGTGGACGGCCTGGTGAATGTGGAGGGCTGCCAGTGGATGTACAACGCTTTTGAGGTGATGATGAATAACAGGGAAGGCCTGTTCTACCATTACCTCTTCCTGCCGGACTACACGGACGCGGCTACGTCGAAGGACGTCACGAAGAACGAGTTCGGCGTACTCATCGACCGGTTCAAGCGGTGGACGGGAAAAACCGTCGCGGACGCGGATCTGGACGAGGCGATCGAGGTATATAACCGTAACCGGCTGCTCCTGCGCCGGATCAACGAATTGCGCCGGGCGGACAGGCCGGTGATCACGGGCTCGGAGATGATGAACCTCGTCCTGGCGGATCAGGTGATGGACAAAGCCGAGATGAACGTAGTCCTGGAAGCCTTTATCAAGGAGCTGGCGGGCCGGAAGCCCGGCCCCGACAAGATCAGGCTGATGATCGTGGGCAGCGAGACCTGGGACGCACGGCTGGAGGAGCTGGCGGAGGCGCAGGGCGCTAATGTAGTCGTCGACGAACTGGACAACGGGACTTCTTATTATTGGAACAACGTCCTGCCCCAGGAGGACAGGCTCATGGCTCTGGCTTTGCGCTATCTGGGCCGCCCCCACAGCGCCCTCAAGGACAACAACTACAGGCGCCGCCCCCAGCATATCTTCGAACTGGCGGAGGACTTCAACGTGGACGGCGTGCTGCTGGAGAAGCAGATATACTGCCATACCCATGGCTCGGATATGTACGCTGTATGGAAGATATTACGTGAGAGATACATTCCCTATCATTATTTCGAACGGGGCAGCCTGCTGCCGGAGGACGAGACCACGGCCCGGCTGGAAGCCTTTTTAAGCATGTTGAAACCCGGCCTGAACCACCTGGCCGGCTGGCACAAGAAATTCGGGGAGGAGGCGGCGAACAAATGAATAAAGGCCAAATCTGGGAAACAAGGCCCCTGGAGTTTTGGGCCAAAGCCAAAGAGCTCCGCGCCCAGTGGCAGGAATCCTCAAGCGACACGGAGAGGGTCCTGGGCCAGGGCAGCACCTATGATATCGACTGGGCGGAATGTTTTCCCGCCATGAACATTGTGGAGGACAATCCCGGCGGCTCCATGATCCAGGCCAAGGATTCTCCCTACGCCAGGAAGTGCCGCCTCGCCAGCGAGATCCGGGGCTGGGGCAGGGAGATATGCGGTTACACAAACAACCTGTGGGGTTCTATGTATCTGGGTTATGAGCAGGACGGCCAGCCCTTCCCGCCGCGGAAATACGTGGTGTTCATGCCTGCCGAATGCGACCAGCATACCAAGCGGGGCCAGCAGTGCAGGGATTTTGCCCCCGTACCCGGCTGGATGTCGGACTGCACCATTTATCTGGGGGAGGACGACCCGGTGAGGGACGAATTGTTCCGTGAGCATAAGGTTTACTGCAATTTCAAGCAGATCAACGACCTGGAGCGGATATTCGGGCAGAAGTTCGACGACGAGAAGCTGAGCAAGATGATGGACTACAGCGAGGAAGTCATCGAATGCTCCCGGGATATCATCATGCTGATGGGCAGGACCATACCCTCGCCCCTTTCCGTCAAAGACTTGTATTCGGTATATACGATAGGCCATCTCACCAAAGTGGACCCCGAGGATACGGTCAACTTCTGGAAGATGGTCCGGGACGAGGTGAAGTGGCGGGCGGACAATCAAATCGCCGCGGTAGGCAACGAGAGGTTCCGCTGGGTGGAGGCCCATCCCCCTTCCTGGCATTTCCTGAAGTACTACAGGTACATGGAGAAGTACGGCGCCGTATGCCTGGGGTCCCAGTACACCGCGCAAAACTGCGGGCTGCTGGAGTATAAGCCGGACGGGAGCATAGACCGCCGCGTCAGTATGAAGTATCCCAAGGATACGCTCATCGGGACCAGGGAGGACGCCCTCCGCATGATGCTGGGGCCCGACCCCAGGGAGCCCAGGGCCTGGAAGTCGGACGAGTATATCCGCCAGGACTCCATCGTCGAGTTCGCGAAAATCATGCAGGCCGACGGCGCCTTGCTGCCTCTTTGGCGGGGCGGCGTAGGCTGTACCCTCACCCGGAAGGAGCAGGCTATACGGCTGCGCGACGCCGGGCTCAGCGTGATCTACTACGAAGGAAGCCAGCCGGGGGACCGCACGGATCTGGACGAGCAGCGCTTTCTCGATCAGCTGGACACCTGGATGGAAAGCTTCGGCTACGAGATGTTGGATGAATGAGGAGGCGGGGAATATGACGACAACACAGAATGCCGGCGCCGGCCGTACAGTCTCAGCCGGGATCGACGCGGGTATCGCGTATACAAAGGTGGTTATCCTGAAGGACGGCGCGATAGCCGGCAGAGGGATAGGCCCCACCGGCGGCGTGGACCGGAGAGAGATGATCGACGAAGTATATAAGCGCGCGCTAATCGACGCGGGGCTTAATCCCGGTGAAGTGGATAGAGTCGCGGTTACCGGCAAAGGCAAACACAACGCTGACTTCGCCGGTAAGCGGATATCCGAGCAGTTAGCGGCGAAAAAAGCCGTCGCGCTGCTGTGCCCCGACGCCACATGCGTCGTGTCCGCGGGCGCAGACGAGACCATGGTATCGGTCCTGACAGAGGACGGCGGCGCGGGGGAGTATGCTTTCAACCAGAAATGTACGGCGGGCCTGGGGCTTTTTCTCGAGTACATGGCGGATCGCCTGAGCATGGATATCGATGAGTTGGGCAGCCTGGCTGATGATGGGGAAGGCGGGGAAACCGCGGTGAACGAAGGCTGCGTGGTATTCGCCGAGCTGGACGCCCTGAGCCTGTTGAATCATGGCGCGTCCCCCGCCGAGGTAGGCCGGGTGGTAAACCGGGCGGCGGCGGCCCGGGTGAGCTCCGTTATCAACGACATCACCCATCCGTCTGTGGAGCGCGTCGCCCTCATCGGCGGCCTGGCGAACAACAAAGCCTTTGTGAAGGCGCTGGAATCTCTGACCGGCATAAGGTTTATCGTCCCGGACGACGCCGGGTACGCCGGTGCCCTGGGCGCGGCGCTGGCTGCCGACGCGGGCTGAAACAACGATAGATCAATGCGCAAATATGAATGAAAACAGGTGAGAATTATGGCGGATAAAGCCACTGTCGAACTGCTGAAAGATAAGGCGCTGGAGATACGGGAAGACCTGCTGAGGTTATGCCGGCAGTCCGGCATGGTCCATATCGGCGGCGATCTGTCAATGACCGATATAGCCGTGTGTCTGTACCAGCATGTCCTGCGATATGACCCGAAGAATCCGAAATGGGAAGGCAGGGACTGGTTTTTCCTGAGCAAGGGCCATAGCGGCGAATGCGTCTACATGTGCCAGGCCCAGGCAGGCTTTTTTGATAAGCAAGAGATTTATGATACTTACTGCGCTTTGGATAGCCGCTTTGGCGTCCACCCTTGCGCCCTGGCGCTGGACACCTTTGAGATATCCAGCGGATCCCTGGGGCACGGCCTGCCCGTCGCCATCGGCGCCGCCTGCGGACTGCGTATGGACGGGAAGAACAACCGGGTCTTTGTGATTATGGGAGACGGGGAGTGCCAGGAAGGCACGGTCTGGGAAGGGCTCATGGCCGCGCCGCAGTTTAAGCTGGGCAACTTATGCTGTATCATCGACAGGAACAGGCTCTCCATCGACGGCTTCACGGAAGATATCATGGCCCTGGAGCCCCTGGCGGACAAGCTGCGGGCTTTCCGCTGGAACGTAATCGACATAGACGGCAACGATATGGCTCAGGTGGCGGAGGCTTTCGACAGCCTGCCCGACCCGGGCAGCGATACGCCTACCCTGATCCTGGCGAGGACCGTGAAAGGCAAAGGGATAGACTTCATGGAGAACAATCCCGTCTGGCACGCCGGCATGATACAGGACGACGCAACCTATGAGGACTGCCTGCGCCAGGTACGGGAAGCCAGGCAAAGCGGATCGCGGCCGGGGTATGAGGCGGTTAGCTCCGCGTCAAAGGAGGGGAACTGATATGGCTGAGGTTTTCACCCTGGCGGACGCCGTCCAGACGGCGGCGGCCCGGGAAGTATACGGAAAGAAGCTCATCGACCTGGGGCTGAAACATGAAAACATCGTCGTCATGACCGCCGACCTGATGCGGAGCGACCATATCGAGGAGTATAAAAGGCGCTTCCCGGAGCGGGCTTTCAGCGTGGGCATCGCCGAGGCGAACATGGTATCCATCGCCGCGGGCCTGGCCTTGACGGGCAAGGTCGTGTTTTGCAGTACTATGGCGCCCTTCATGACCATGCGCGCCTGCGAGCAGTGCCGCACGGACGTGGACTACGGCAACCTGCCCGTGCGCCTGATCGGTTCCCACTCGGGCCTCTCGTCGGGCTCGGGGGCCACTCACGCCGGGCAGGAGGATATAGCCATCATGCGCTCCCTTTGCAATATGACTGTGATCGCCCCCGGGGACCCCAACCAGATCGCTAAGGTCGTCGAAGCTTCTATGGACTGGGGCGGCCCCGTCTACATCCGCATCGGCCGGGGAGGCGAGCCTCTGGTCTATAAAGACGATTATGAGTACGCCATCGGCAGGGCTATCACCGTACGCGAGGGCAAAGACGCGACGATCATCGCTTGCGGCGTCCTGCTTTATCACGCGAATAAAGCTGCGGAACTGCTGGCGGAGGAAGGATACGACATACGGGTCGTGGATATGCATACGGTCAAACCCATAGACGAGGCGGCGGTCATCAGGGCCGCGGAGGAAACGGGCGCCATAATCACGGCGGAAGACCACAACCTCACCGGCGGCCTGGGCAGCGCCGTGGCGGAGGTCATCGCGGAGCATAATCTGAATACCCGCTTCGCCCGGGTCGCCATTCCCAACGTATACTGCTGTATAGGCGGCGCGGACGAGATGTATCATAAATACGGCATGGACTACGAGGGGATCATGGCGCGGGTAAAGGAAATAATACAGTAGGAATGGTAAAGCAGGAATGGTTCCCCTGTTTTGTTAAGTGAAACGGAGGCGGCGTCAATGGGTGAAAAGATGAGGCAGGTCTGGTATACGGCGGACAGGAAAATCGAGGTCAGGCAGGTCGACGTCCCCGCCTTGAAACCGGGGCAGGTCAAAATCAAGACGGCTTACGCGGCCCTTTGCGGGTCGGACAAACATATGATGACCATGGGGATCCTTGGCGCCAAGCCGGGCATGCCCCTGGGGCACGAGGCTTCGGGCGTCGTCGTGGAGGTGGCGCCGGGGTCGGAGGCGTCCGGCCTGAAGGTCGGGGATAAAGTAGTGCCCTGCCCCGACAATATCTGCGGGATGTGCGATAACTGCAAGGACGGCAACGACGTGCGCTGCCTGGCGGGGGATCCCATCTCCGCCTTCAGCGATTACATCGTCGCCAACGCCAGGACGACGTTTAAGCTCCCCGACGACGCGGATCTGAAGCAGTATACGCTTACCGAGCCCCTGGGCTGCGTCCTCAGGGCGATGGAGCTGGCGAACGTGAAGCACGGCGATACGGTGCTCATCACCGGGGCCGGCGGTATCGGCGCCATCCTGCTCAACGCGGTGGTCCTGTCCGGCGCGGCGAAGATCACCGTCAGCGAGCCTGTCGCCGAGAAGCGGGCGACGGCCCTGGCTATAGGCGCCCAATACGTAATCGACCCGGCGGCCGAAGACTTCAAGGCGCGCGCCCTGGAGATCACGGATGGGAAGGGCTTTAACCACATCTTCGAGATGTCGGGAGTTCCCGCCGTGGCGCCAACCCTCTTCGACGCGGCAGCTTTGCGGGGCAAAATCACTTATTTTGCCGTTTATCCGCCGGACTATGTATTGCCGGTAAACCTGTATGACCTCTATAACAGGGAATTGGGCATACAGGGCGTCATCGCGGGGCTGTGGCTGCTGCCGAAGGCGATTAGCCTTATCCCGCGCCTCAGCCATGAAAGGATTATCGGCAAAGTCATGCCGATGGAAGAAGCCGCGAAGGCCTTCGCGCTCTTCGACCGGTCGATATATCATAAGATTTTGCTGGAGTTTTAAACGATCATGTAGTATTGAACACGTTTGATTTATGATATAATCTAAATAATTATTCAAGCGCGGATAGTGATGTGTTAATCAACAAACGAATTACTATATACAAGGAGGCATCTGAATGAAAAGCAAAGTAATGAAGCTGGAGGAAGCCGTAGCCCTCGTTAAGGACGGCGACGCGGTCGTTACCTCGATGGCGGGCAATATCGGTAACGCCGCTTACCTGATCAAAGGGCTGGAGACCCGCTTCCTGGAAACGGGATCGCCGAAGGGGCTGACCAAGTACTCCGGCTGCGGTCATCCCAGCGACGCCATGTTTGCCCATCCGGGTTTTCTGAAACGTTTTGTGGGATCCCATCCCGGCCCCTGCCCCCCGCTGCTGGCGATGATCGACAAAAACGAACTGGAAGCCTATGGCCTGCCTCAGGGTATCATTCAGCAGCTGTATCGCTGCACCGCGGCAAAACAACCGGGCCTCCTGTCAAAGATCGGCATAGGCACATACGTAGACCCCCGACAGGCGGGCGGCAGGCTCAACGACGTATCGAAGGACAGCACGAACCAAATCATGGAGATCGACGGCGAAGAGTGGATCTTTTATAAAAGCTTCCCCGTCGACGTCGCCCTCATCCGCGCCACGACGGCGGACGAAAGCGGCAACATAGCCATCGAGGAGGAAGCCCTGAAGCTGGAGATCCTGGAGACCGCCCTCGCGGTGAAGGCTTCCGGCGGCAAGGTGCTCGTCCAGGTGAAAAATGTCGTAGCCAACGGCTCGCTGAAAGCCAAGGACGTGGTGATCCCCGCCGAAGCCGTGGACGCGGTGGTAGCCGTGGAGGATATACAGGCCTTCCATATGCAGACAAACAGGACATATTATAATCCCTTCCTCAGCGGCCAGCTCAGAGCGCCTCAGGGCGCCGTCGACCCGCCTCCGGATGTGCTGGACATGGCGGAGCTCATCGGGCGCAGGGCGGCCTATGAGCTGTATCCCGGCGCGGTAGTCAACGTCGGCCTCGGCGTCGGCGTCGGCGTCTGTTCGGTAGCCGCGGCGGAGAATATGGTCGACCGCGTGACCTTTACGCTGGAGCTTGGCGCCTTCGGCGGCACGCCCACGCCAAAAAGCGATTTCGGCGCTACGGTGAACCCCACGTCCTTTATCGCCCATCCTTCCATGTTTGACTTCTATCACGGCGGCGGCCTGGATATCGCCTTCCTGGGATCGGCGGAAGTGGACGGCGACGGGAACGTGAACGTGAGTAGATTCGGGGAGATTAAAGCGGGCCGCGCCCAGGGCGGCTTCATCGACATCAGCCAGTCGGCCAAAAAAGTCGTATTCTGCACCTACCTGAAGGCGGGGGGGCTGAAAGCGGGCGTCGCCGGCGGAAAGATCAATATCGATCAGGAAGGCCGAGAGATCAAGTTCGTGGAGAAAGTCAATGAAATCACCTTCAATGGCAAGCTGGCGGTGGAAAGAGGGCAGGAAGTCGTCTATATCACGGAACGCTGCGTGTTTACGCTGACGAAAGAAGGCGTCGTGCTGACTGAAATCGCCCCGGGGATCGATCTGGAGAAGGACGTCCTGGCTCAGATGGCGTTTAAGCCGGTAGTCGCTAAGGATTTGAAGGTCATGGACGCCCGGATTTATGTCCCGGGCAGGATGGGCTGCTTCGACAAATAAAGGAGGATTTCCGTGAAACAGCACTTTATCGTACAAGCGATCATGTCGGTTCATCCGAACGACTGCCTGGTTCCGGTAGGCGCGGTCTGTACAAGAGATGAACTACATGCCATACTCAAAACGCAGAATATAAAGGGTTATAAGATGAAAAGCGTAGACGACGAGCCCGTCGCCGACTGGGAAAAAGCGGATTGGGTGATGATCTGATCATATATGCTCAACGATGCTAATGATTGAATGCGCAGCATTAATTAAAGGAGGTTAACATGAAAGTTGCGATACTGGGTGCCGGAGCCATGGGCTCTCTGGTAGGGGCGCATATTAAAAAAGGCGGCGGCGAAGTCTACTTCGTCGACGTTTATGAGGAACATATGAAGGCTGTCGCCGAAAAAGGGATATCCATGGATTTGGAAGACGGGACCGGACCTCAGCCCGAGACGGTCTTTGTGGACGGCGCGGTAACTAAGGGAGACAGCGTGGGCGTTTGCGACGTGGTGATCGTTCTGGTGAAATGCTACGACACGGAGACCGCTATCGAAGGGAACCGGGCGCTTTTCGGCAAGGATACCGTCGTGATCACCCTCCAGAACGGCGTGGGCGGCGCGGATCTCATCGCGAAGCATTTCGACGCTGATCATA
>Ga0082212_10004460_pt1 | contig 19407 bp, 19 predicted proteins | sample TergutNt197P3_FD_71548 | JGI IMG/M metagenome (GOLD analysis project Ga0082212, IMG submission 71548) | Neocapritermes taracua P3 segment gut microbial communities from Petit-Saut dam, French Guiana - Nt197 P3 | ecosystem: Host-associated > Arthropoda: Insects > Digestive system > Gut ... | reverse complement strand
TGAAGAATTGGCCGCGGCGAAGGCCTTTGGCAGGCGTTTTGCCGAAACGCTGCCAGGACCAAGCCTATGAAAACGGCGAAAGGGTCAAACATCAGCCGGGAACTGACGAAAGCGGAAGCGGACGAGATCATACGCCTACACTTTGGAACAGCAGAATACCGCAGCGAATTGCTGGCCGGCGGCATGTTCAACACGACCTACCTGATTACCCCTGCCGTGGGCAAAAAGGCCGTCCTGCGCGTGGGCCCGGTAAACTGTCACCTGCTCCTGCCCTTTGAGGAGAACCTCATGCAGGCCGAGCAACACGTCTATGAGCGCTGCGCCCCGCTGGACATCCCGGTGCCCCGGGTGCTGGCCTGCGACACGACAAAGCGCCTGCTTGACCGCGACTACATGCTCACGGCCTACATCGATGGTATGCCCCTGGCGGACATGGACGCCGGCGGGCAGCTCAAGCGGGCAATTCACCGGGAGACGGGCCACTATGCCCGCCAAATCCACAGCATTGAGGGCGATCAATTCGGCCGGGCCGCCGACATCCTGCGCGGCAAGGGCCACGCCCGTTGGAGCAGCTGCCTGCAAGCGGAGATCGCGGGCTTCATCGAAAAGGCCGCCCAGACGAAGATTTATACAGCCAGGCAGCTGCGCCGCATCGAACAGATCTACGCTCGCCACGCCGCCCTGCTCGACGAGATCACCGTCCCCCATCTCGTCCATGCCGACCTGTGGGGCGGCAACATCCTGGTCTCCAAGCAAAACACCCTCGCCGCCGTCATCGACGCCGACCGGGCCATCTACGGCGACGTCGATTTCGAGTTCGCCAGCGGCTGGATGATCGATGACGCGTTTCTGGAAGGCTATGGCCGGCGCCCCGCGAATGATAAGGCGCACGCCGCGCGGCGTCGGCTGTACCGGTTGGTTTACAGCTTGCTGGATTCCTACATCACCCTGGCACAATACAACAGCCAAAAAAAGAGCGACGCGTGTAAGCACACCGCCCTGCGGCTCATGCGCGGGCTGTGAAAATTTTCGAAAACCTGTAACAGAACGCCCGCCCGGGCGTTTTGTTTATGTGCGCACAAATCAAGAGAGGAGACCCCCCTTGGACGAATTCGAGACCGTCTACCGCCAGCACTTCGCCTGGGTGTTCTCCTACGCCCGGCGGCTCACCGGCAGCGACCACCTGGCCGAGGAGCTCACCGAGGAGACCTTCTTCAAGGCCCTGAAGGCCATCGGGCGCTACGAGGGCGACGACCTGCGGGCGTGGCTATGCGCCATCGCGCGGAATACCTGGCGCTCGCACCATCGGAAATATTCCCGCGTGGCCCCCCTCGAAGGCCAGCCCGAGCCCGAGGACGCCGCGCCCTCCCCCGCCGCCCTGCTGGAGGCCCGCGACGACGCCTTCCGCCTGCACGAGCTCCTGCACGATCTCGACGAGCCCTACAAGGAGGTCTTCTCCCTGCGGGTGTTCGGCGAGCTTTCACACACACAGATCGCCAGGCTCTTCGGCAAAACGGAGACCTGGGCCCGGGTGACGTTCCACCGGGCCAAGCAAAAAATCTATGAAAGAATGGAGACTGACCATGACTGAACTATCCTGTGGCGTGGCGCGCGACCTGCTGCCGCTATACGCCGACAACCTCACCGGGGAGGAATCCAGCGCCCTGGTGGAGGCCCATCTCGAATCCTGCGAACCCTGCCGCGCGCAGCTGGACGCCCTGCGCGCAGCCCTGCCAAAGCAAGCGCCGCAGGCGAGCAAGTCCCTGCGGCGCATCAAGGGCAAATTGAAGAAGCGTCTCATCACGGCGGTGAGCATTACCCTGGCGGCTGCCCTCCTGCTGGGCGGAGGGTGGCTCTACGCGGATGGCTACACGCCGCCGATGCAATACCAGGAGGGCGCAATTAAGATCGACGACTTCAATGGCGACGGCGCCATGGAGATAGGCTTTACCCTGCCGCTGGCCGGCCTGAAAGTCAACCAATACATCCGCGTGGACGACGACGGCAACCGCTGGTGGTGGGGGTTTGTCCACCTGACAGAGCCCAGCCTCTATACGAAGCTGTATTTCAAAATTCACCCCCTGCCCGAGGCGGCCAACGGCGCTTACAGCTGGACGCACGTCGGCCTGCGCACCGAATACGGCAAGCCCCTGAATCATCCGCAGCACTGCGCCGTATACTACGTGTACGACTGGAACACCTTCATAAAAATCCTGGACTACGCCCCCCTCGCGGGCAACGACCGCCTCATAGACAAGACCACCGGCCAGCTCACGCGGGAGGCCCGCGCCCTGTGCCAGCTCATCTGGGAGGGCGTAATGGAAGGGGAATAAGCTGTAGAATCCCCTGGCTCCCTCGTGAGGGAGCGCCGCCATGAACCGCATGTCCGCCTTGCGCAGCGCCTGTGCGAGTTCATCGATCACGTCCCGCCTCGGCCCCATCTTTTTTGCGTTCCACTGGCTGTATTGCGTGTCCCACATCGCAAGGCCGTCGTGGTGTTGCCCGCGGCTCTTACCATGACCTCAACAAGCTCTGGGAAGCCCCAGCGCAGCTCCCTGCGGTCGAGCAGGCCATAGTAGTAGCCGTCTTTCTCTTCGCCGTCCAGCTTGCCGCCGTCCCACCAGCAGCAGGTCATACCGAATTTCCGGGCCGTGCGCACGTAGAAATCCGTATAGGCAAGGCGGTCGTCCAGGTTATGTTTATTCACCGCACCGAATTCCCCCAGCAGCACGGGAACGCCCCTGCGGACAAAATCGAAATAAATCCCGTAGAGCGTGCGCTCCAGGTTTCGATAATCGGATTTGGAGCCCCAGGTTCCCGCGTCAAAATTGGTCCCGGAGAAGCCCCGGGGGAAATAGGCGTGAACCGACACGATCACGCGGCCGTCATCCGGTATCTTCATGCCCTTGCGGGCGGTCCAGTCCCGCGAGGCCGCGTGGGTAGGGATCACTAGGTAGCGGCCGGCGTTGTTCCCGCCCGAGGCGCGCACCAGCCGCACAAATTCGTCATTGAGCCGGTTGAGAATCCTCCGGTTGGAGAAGGTGCCGCCCGCCCACTCCAAAAGGCTGCCCGGCACACGGGGCTCGTTCATGGATTCAAACAATAACCGCTCGTCATAGTCCATGAAACGTTCCGCCACCTGTGCCCACAGCGCCGCCATCTGCGCGCTGACAGCCTCCTCATGCCCGCGGTCGGGGATATGCCAGGTGCGGTCCTCGTTGTGTGTGTTCAGGATGACGTATAGGCCGATATCATAGGCGTAATCCACAACCTCCTGTACGCGGTCCATCCACGCCGGCTCAACGGTATATTCCGGTCCGGGGCCCATGTGGTTCCCCCAGGTGACGGGGATGCGCACCGTCGGATAGCCCGCCTCTTTGACAAGCTGGAGCATCTCAGGGCTCGTGCGCGGCTCCTCCCAACAGGTCTCCGTATCGAGGCCGTACACATCCGGCAGGCAGGCGTCCAGGGCGCCGCCCAAATTCCAGCCGATCTTTAAATCCCGGACAAATTCGATCGCCTGCGTCTTCGGGATGATCACATTTTTGGGGACATGAAAGCGTAGGACCAACGCCAGGGCCGCCAGACCCACGAGCACCGCGAACGCCGAACCCCAGACCCACCGTTTGCTTGTCAATCGTTTCAAACGTATCCCCCCTTTTCTCACATTTCATTGGTTGCCCTGCGTTCCTTCAGCTCCTCCAGCACCTGCTCCTGGAATTTTCCCTCAAACTTGTAAAACAGCATGGGGATCACTTGCAGTAAAAACGCGGCCGTCAGGGACAGCGTGCTCAGCATGAAAATCATGTTGAGCACCTGGGGGTAGGTCTGCGAGATGCTGCCGCCCGCCGCCTGCGTGGCTTGCATGGCCTCGGAATTGTAATTGACAAAGCCCAGCATGAACATAGTGAGCGCCGAGATCGCAGCGGCGCTGATTTTCCCGATGAGCTTGGTGGCGGAGAAGGTGACGCCCTCGGTACGCTCGCCGGTTTTCCACTCGGCATATTCGATGCTGTCGGAGGTCATCAGGTTCGTCAGCGTGGCGATGATGCCCCCCGGGAAGTTCGAGAAAAATTTGATGATAAGAAGCAGCCAAATTCTCTGGTAGCCGATGACATACAGCCCTGCGTTGATCGCGGCCCCTGCGATGCACGCGGCTATGAACAGCCTCTTCTTGCTGAAACGCTTGAGCAAATAGGGCACGCAGAGGATCGAGAGCATCCAGGAGGCGCCGGAGGTAACTTGCAGGAGTGGGAACAGCAGCGCGGTGCCGAGGCCCGTGTCGGCGAAGTTCCAGGTGCAGAAATAAACCGTGCTGTTGCCGGCCAGATTGGTCACGCCGTTGAACAGGCCCACAAGCAGAAGAATCAGCAGGGGCTTGTTTTTGAGCAAGGGCTTAATGGTCTGGAAAAAGGGCGCTTTTTTATTTTCCTCTTGGCGCGGAACAATCTTCTCCTTGAGGTGGCGGGAGGAAAGTATCATGCACACGCAGCCGATGCCAATGATCACCGTAGCGACAATAAAATTGCCCATGGGGCTTTTTTCTGAGCCGCCCACCAGCAGCACCAGCGCGAAATACAAACCGCCCGGCAGGATCGTTCCGGTGGAGCCAAGCGTGGAGCTGACGGAAACGGCTTTGTTGCGCTCCTGCTGGTCGATGAACAGCAGGGGCTGCAGGCCCTGCAATGGGATTTCCACGGCCGTGAAAACAGCGTCGAACATAATATAAAAAATAAGGGCCATCACCGTCTTTGTCGCAAGGGGCAGTTGGACGATGGGTAGGAACATGAGAACGCTGATAAAAAACAGGGGGATAGGTATATAGCGCAGATAGGGTATGCATTTCCCCCATTTCGTGCGCGTCCTGTCCACAATGACGCCCATCATCGGGTCGTTGACCGCGTCCCAGACTCTCGCCACCAGGAAGATCGTCCCCACTGCCGCCGTGGACAGGAACAGCACTTCCGTATAGAAGAACGACAGCGCCGATCCCAACAGCGCACTGACCATGCTGGAGCCAAAAATCGCGAAGCTGTAGGCGAGGACTTCTTTCCCGCCGATGAGGTTCATTGCCTTATCTCTCAATTTATGCATGCGCTTCTCCCAACATTTTTGAGTGATATCATATGCGGTTCCCGTCATCCAAGCAGGCCCTAATAAACTGCAAGGTTTTTCAATGCAGGTTCGGCTTTCGCCTCCGTTATCTCCAAAACGACTTCCTTTGTCTCGGCCGGCACCGCAAGAATTCTCTTGTGCCCGATGCATTTTCCCTTGATCGTTTTGCCGCCCGCCATGACCCTGTACCCCTGTACGCGCTCACCGAAGGCGATATCCTCTTCCATGACGAGATAGCGCGGCGAAGCGCTCTCCGGCAGCGCCAGGCGAACCTTGTACGGATCGGGCGCCGCGTGCAGGCCGTCCCGCTCCAGAGATGCGATCGGCGCGCCGAAGGCCTTCGCCATCATATCGCCGAACCGCGCGAACACAGCCGCGTCGGCATCGGGAACCAGCCCCCGGTTGTCGATCACCATGCCGATGAGCATATTGGTGTTGCGGCCGGCGGATGTCAGATAATTCTTGAATAAGGCCTTAGGGGACCGCAGGGCGCCGTCCTCGCCGGCGCGCCAAAACCAGCCGCCCTGGAACGCTTTGAGCGCATAACGGTTCGGGAAATCGGACTCCGCCGGTTCCCATCGGTCGCCGACGGTGGCGAAGCAATTCTTGGGAGCGACGCCCCTTTCGTTGCCCACCCAGCGCAGCAGGGATTTGGTGCCCGGCGGGCCTTGAAACACAACGGCATCGGGCTGCAGCTGGTGCAGCAGCGACGCGATATCCGGTCCGCCCTGCTCCACCGGCAGGCAGCCGCCGTCGAACCATATCTCGAACACATCCCCGTAGCGCGTCCACAGTTCCGTCAGCTGCGCGAGCACCATCTCGTTATATGTTTCCTGGGCCTGGGGGTCGCCATCCCGCACGGTTCCGGGGTTGTCAACGTTGCAGAAGGCATTGCAAGACGCGCTGTAATACAGGCCCGGCTTGATCCCGTACTTCTCGCATGAGGCAAAAAAATCCCCCACGATGTCGCCCCCGCCGTTTTTCCAGGGCGATTGTTTGATGGAGTACTCATGCGCGTCGGTCGGCCAAAGACTAAAGCCGCTGCAATGCTTGGCGACAAGCACGGCGTATTTGGCCCCCGCCGCCTTTGCGCTGCGGATCCACTGATCCGTATCGAGCTCCATCGGCGCGAATGCCTCCGCCGGTGGCACATAGCCCCACTGCCTGCGGAACTTGTATTCCGGGACAAAGGTCTGGACATCCAGGTGAATGATGACGCCGATCTCCAAATCAGCCCAGATTCTCTGCTCTTGCGTCGGAAGCGGAATACGCATACGCGGCCCTCCAAACCTGACTTTTGATGTTTTTATAGTTTATCACAAATTGATCCTTTTCGCAACCCCCGTTTTCAGCCCATCCGCATCGGCCTGAAGATCCTGGGGATATATCATTGACAGCAGCATGCCTGCCTGATATAATAAAAGCACAACAAGGGAGGAGAGGCATCCATGGATAAGCAAGCCTATTTGCAGGAAATTATGGATACGGTGCGGCAGGGGCCGTACGATGACACATGGAAAAGCCTGTCGTCCCATCCGGTACCACAGTGGTACAGGCAGGCAAAGCTCGGTTTTTTCATCCATTGGGGCGTGTACAGCGTCCCGGCTTTTTTTACGGAATGGTATCCGCGGCTGATGTATTATAAGCAGAACCCGGTGTATTGGCACCACAACCGGAAATACGGCAAAGACTTTGATTACCATCAGTTCATCCCGCTGTTTAAGGCGGAACAATTCGACCCGGAGCACTGGCTGGAATTGCTGGAGGCCTGCGGTGCGGACTTTGTGATGCCTGTCGCCGAACACCATGACGGGTTCAAAATGTACCGCAGCGAGATGAACGAATGGAACGCGGTGAACATGGGCCCGCGGCGGGATGTTCTTGGCGAGATCCGGGCGGCTTGCGAAAAGCGGGATATCAAATTTTCCGCGGCAAGCCACAGAGCCGAGCACTACTGGTTCATGAATGGCGGCGCGACGCTGGGACGGAAGAACGCGACGCAGAGGCAAGAATACAGGGAGTTCTACGGGCCCTGCGTAAATCTGAACAAACACAACGGCCTGCTCACGCTGAACAAGCTCGGCGGCGGCGTCACGCCAAAGGAATGGCTGGAGGATTGGCTGTTGTCCTCCTGCGAGGTGGTGGATCGATATCAGCCCTCCAATTTTTATTTCGATTTCTGGACGATGGAGGAGGCCTTCCGCCCCTATATGCGAATATTTTTAGCGTATTATTACAACCGCGCAAGGCAGTGGGGGCGCGAGGTGTTTTGTTTTTATAAGGGTGACGCGATGCTTTACCCCTGCGGCGTATATGCGCGCGAACGCGGGCAGCTGGAGGGCATCAGCCCCGATCCCTGGCAATGCGAGACCTCGACCGCTTACAATTCATGGAGTTACTGCACCACAAACTGGTTCAAAAAGCCGGAAGTGATCCTCCGCAACATGATCGACGTGTGGTCCAAAAACGGCTGCATGACCTTAAATATCGGCCCAAAGGCGGATGGGTCCATCTGCGAGAAAGAGACGGCAATATTGAAGGAGATCAGCGCGTGGATACAGAAAAACAAGGAAGCGGTCTGGGGTACGGGACCCTACCGCGTCTTTGGTGAGGGGAAAAAGCAAAAGGCCGCCATGTACAAGGAACGATATCATTATGGAAAAAAAGATTTCCGCTTCACCTACCGGTTGGGCACATTGTATGCCTTCGCGCTGGTGCCGAAAGGGCGAAAGCGCTTCCGCATCCATCAAATATCCAAACGCGGTTCCTGCAATGCGATCGTAAAAGCGGTCAGCCTTCTGGGGGAAGACCGGCAAGTGGAATTCCGGGCGGGGGCGAAGTTCCTGGAGCTGCGGCTGGATCGGCCGGTCACGCATGAGCTGCCCATCTGTTTTAAAATTACGCTGGAATGATCACCTGTAGGCTTCAAAAACCCATCCGAGGCAACTTGTGACGTTGTGTCGAGCAGAAACCCATCTGCCTCCATCGGCGGCCTTGCATTCCAGGATGAAGCATAGAGTGTCCAACGTCTTTGTGGTGATTTTTTGCGGCTGAGGGGCCTTTTCGGGTGCTTTTCCGCTTGGCGCGGCTTCCCTGGCAAACGGGCTTAGTTCGCAATCCCTTGTATATAGCCATTTCTCTGCTATAGATACCAAGAGGGCCGCCCAAAACGGGTAGCCCTCTTGGTATTAATTTTTGTCCTTTTAGATGGCGAATACCACAGTGCAATACGGCGTTTCTACGAACTTGCTCGTCAATTTATTTAAACGCACAGACTACAATTTTACTGGTTGGACCGCGAAGCGCACCTCGGATAACAAGTATATGTATATCAATTATTGAATTGTGCAAGGAAAGAGGGCCTGCAATCAATGCCCTTGCAAATCTTTCTGGTGTTCCTCCCATGACGGTTTATAGCATGCTGAACGCCAAAAGCAAAAATCCAGGGATCGCAAATATCAAAAAACTCTGCGACGGGTTGGAGATCACCCTCGGCGAATTTTTCGGCACGTCCGAGTTCGACGCATTGGAACAGGAAATAAAATAGCCGCTTTCCACAATTTACAAATCATTTACATTTAAACAATTGACAAATGCCCCCGGAAAGGGTATGATAAATATAGTGCTGGCACTCGCCCCGCGCGAGTGCTAATTCCATGTAGGGGACGGCCTCCGGACGTCCCTGGTTCTAGAAAGGATGTGCCGACGATGAACCCCAGCCAGCGCAAGCAGCGCATCCTGGCGGCGGTGGTAGAGCTCTACAACGCGACCGGCGAGCCCGTGGGCTCCAAGCGGCTCATGGAGATGCTGCCGGACGACATCTCCTCGGCCACCATCCGCAACGAGATGGCCCAGCTGGCGGAGCTCGGCTTCCTGGAGCAGCCGCACACCTCGGCCGGGCGCATCCCCTCCCCCATGGGGTACCGGTACTACATCGACCACCTTCTCCCCCACAGGGAGCTGCCCGCCGGGGAGAGAGCGCGCCTGGAAAGCGAGTTGCGCGAGCGTGCACGCGAACCAGAGCGATTGCTCGAAAACGCGGGCAAGCTGCTGGCCGAATTGACAGCTTGTACGGCGCTGTGCGTGCCCGCCACTGGGGCGGAGGTACGCGTCAAGCGCATCGAGATTGCGCCGCTGGGGCGCTATATGGCGATGCTGGCCCTGCTCACCAGCGGCGGCGCGGTGAAGAGCAAGGTGGTGCGCACCAACACGGAGATCACGCCCGAGGCCCTGGAGGTCTTCGTGCGCCTTGTGAAGGAGGCCCTCATCGGCGTGCCGCTGGATTTCTTCACGCAGGCGGGATTGCAGTCACTGGCCGCGCGGGCGGGGGCACAGTTTTTGGCGATCGCGCCGTTGCTGGCTGGCATCGCGGAGCTGGCCGAGGACTTACGCTCCGCCGAGATGCTTGTGGGGAACCCCGGCCTCGCGCACCCTCCCCCGTGGGCGCACGGCGCGGAGACGCTCTTGCAGCACTTACAGGCCCAGTCGCCCCACAGTTTAAAAGTCCTCCTCGGGGCTGAGGTCGCCCAAGCCCCGAACCTGCGCAACGTCACCTTAGTGGTGACGCCCTACGCCATCGGGCAGGAGCACGGCGGCCTGCTGGGCATCATCGGCCCGCTGCGCATGGACTACGCCAACGCCATCCCCGGGTTACGCTTTATCGCGGCGATACTGGGGAAGATGCTGTCGCAGATGGACGAATGAGCACATGAGAGGAACTCACGATGAAGAAAAACGCACAGCCTCCGGAGAAGACACCGCTGCAGCAGGTCAGCGAAGCTTTTGGCAGGTTCGTCTACGGAAAATATGTTGTGGGCGAAACAGCAGTCAGCGACAACGAAATCGCGTTCGACTGCGGCGGCGAGCTGCTGATAAGTGTGCGCGTACACGATGACCGCTACGACTTTATCCTGGATGGCGAGGTCTTCCCTGTGGCTGACTTGGAAGCCTGGGAGGCTGTCGAGCAGCGCATCCTCGCGAAAAAAGAGCCCGACCGCGTGCCCTTCCCGAAGGAGACCGCTGTGTACGCCAGATGCGGCATGCGCTGCGACCTGTGCGTGCACTACACAGGCGGCACCATCAGCGACGAGTTCCGGGAGGAACTGAAACGGCTCGTCGGGAGCTTCTGGGGCGAGGAGGACTACGGCGACAAGATGATGCTCTGCCCCGGCTGCTTCAACAAAAAGGACAGCAAAAAATGCGGCAAGCACAAGCACGCGCGCAAGCAGGGTCTGGAATCCTGTATGGAGTGCGAGCACTTCCCCTGCGGCAACTGCGGTCATGTCACCCTCGGGATTTGCGCACGTGAAACCGGAAGCACCGTTCCCGCCGATGTGATCACCTGGGCGCTGCTGCCCTATGCGGGCGGGCTGAACTGAAGGAGGGCACTATGGCGAGAAAGAGGAGCACAGCGGCGATGAAGCAGATCGACTACCCCTACCCCGTCACCAACTGGGACATCTACAATTTTTCCGATTGCTTCGGGAGCCTGTATTATGTTCCTGGAGGGGATGTCCGCCGAAAAAGTCGATTACCACTGCTGCAAGCAGGAGAAGGGCGACTGCTACGGGTGCAGGCACAATGCGTGCCGCAAGACCGGCTTTTCGCCCGCCAGAATCCATGAGGTGCTGTATCACACGTTCGAAACCCTTTCCGGCACAAATTCGGCCATAAAAGCCTGCGGCAGGGAGAGCAAGATCAGCAAGGCCATCCGCGATACCGACGGCACGATTGACTTTATCCTCAAGTACACCGGCTACGCCTATGAGAAACACACCGATGACTTCGCGGCGCAAATCGCAAAGTCCATCGATGCCGGGGGCCCGGTTCTGGCGCGCCTGAAGGACGACCATTTCCGCATCCTGACCGGCTATGACGGCGAGTCGTTCCTGGCCGTGGAGACGCCCGGGAACCGCCCGCTGGCCGCGAAGGAGCTCGACAGCATCTATGTCATTGCCGGGAAGACGGAGCGCACTTACCTCCTGACCGACGCCCTGAAGCGCATCAAGCATGTGATCGAATGCAACAGGGAGGAAAAAATCTGGGAGGAATACATCGAAAGCTTCCGCTATTGGGGCGAGGGCAACCTGGAGCACGAGAGCTTCAAGGAGCTGAAAGCCAGATTTTTCAACCTGAGAGAGGCGATTACCTTTTGGTGCCACTCCTTTGCCGAGACCTTCCGGCACAAAATATTTGCCGAGCTGAAGGACGAACGCCTGACGAAGGCCATGGACGGCATCAACGCCGCATACGACGACAGCCATACGGCGGGGTGGCAGGCGCACGCCCTGTACAACTTGCGCGACTGGTCGAAGCGGCACGACCACTCGACCGAATGGGGCTACTGCGAGCTTGCCGCGGATGTGGCCCGGCGGCTGCAAAAGGACGACGATCTTGTGTACGACGCGCTGTGTGAAATGATTGCGATATTGGAATGAAAGGGCAATTCTACAGATGAAAGACAAAGCCAAGCCGGACCTGCCGGCGGAGGAAACCGCGCCGGAGGAGGAGGTCATCCTCGACCCCGTGGTGGAGGAGCTGAAGTCCGCGAAGGACCAGCTGCTGCGCCTGGCCGCGGAGTTCGACAATTTTAGAAAGCGCTCTCAAAAAGAGAGGGAAGAAGCTTTTCTGAATGCAAAGGCCTCGGTGCTGAAGGCGTTCCTGCCCGTGCTGGACAATTTTACGCGCGCGGCCGAAGCCGAAGCGAACAACGTGGAGGACTATCGCAAAGGCGTGGAGATGATCCTTGCCCAGTTCGCCGGGGTGTTTGCCTCCGAGGGCGCGGAATCCTACGGCGAGGCGGGCGAGGGCTTCGACCCCACGATTCACAACGCCGTCACGCACACCGAAAACCCCGACCTGGGGGAGAACGTCATCGCCGAGGTGTATACGCGCGGGTGCAGGATGAAGGACCGGATCATCCGCGAGGCCGTGGTGGGGGTGGCCAACTGATGCCGATGCAGACTAAACAGGACTACTTCGATTTCCAGCGCTCCCCCTGGGGGGAGATGCAGTACCGCCTGCAATGGGAACAGCTGGCCTTTGCCCAGGGCCTGCGCGTGCTTGACTTCGGCAGCGGCACGGGCAAAACGGCCAACCATCTCGCTGCGAAGAACACCGTCACCGCCGTCGAGCCCTCGGCCGACATGCTGGCACAGCGCTATTGCGAGCACGCATACCGGCAGATCCACGGCGGCATCGATGACCTCCCCGACGAGCAGTTTGACCTGGTGCTCTGCCACAATGTGCTGGAATTCGTGGACGACCGCGAACACTATCTGGAGGCCCTGGCGGCGCGGGTCGCGCCCGGCGGGCGGCTGTCCATTCTCAAGCACAACATGCCGGGCAGGGCCATGCGCCAGGCTGTGCTCCACAACGACCCGGCGGGCGCGCTGGCGCTCCTGCGCGGCGAAGCGCCTTCGAACCCCTTCGGCGTGATTCATCTCTACGGCACCGGCGAACTGATCGACTGGGCGGCCAACCGGGGCTTTACGCTGGAAAGGCACTATGGCATGCGCGCGTTCTACAGCATGCGGGACGACGCCGACGGCTGGGACGACCCCGCCTGGGGCGAGGCGGCGCACGATCTGGAGCTGGCCGCGGCGGATCTGGAGCCATATCGGAGCGTTGCGTTTTATCACCATGTGGTGATGAGGAGGCAGGCGTGAGCAAGAAGGAGAAGCTGATCAAGCGGCTTAAGTCGCAGCCAAAAGAATTTACGGTTGACGAGTTGGATACGCTGATGGGTCATCTGGGGTTTTGGAAGTGAAACGCGGGGAAAACTTCGGGCTCACGCATAGAGTATACCAATGACGGAAAGAGGTTTATAAAGCTCCATAGGCCTCATCCTGGCAATGAGTTTAAACCTTATCAGTTGGATGACATCATAGACGACTTGAAAGGACGGGGATTGCTTTGAGGAATCAATTGCATTATCGCGGCTATACCGGTAGCGTTGCCTTCTCGGAAGAAGACGGCGTGTTCCATGGTAAGGTACTCGGTATCAGCGACCTAATTTCATATGAAGGTGACAGCGTACAGGCGCTGACGGCGGAATTCCGGGAATTCATTGATGATTACCTGGCTTTTTGTGCCGAAAATGACAGAGAGCCCGACGTACCTTTTTTAGCGCCCTACCCCCTGCGCATCCAGCTGGACTTGCGCCAAAAAGCTGAAACGGCGGCATTTGACGCAGGCCTTTCGTTGAACGAATTTGTCGAACAATCATTGCGGCGTCATGTCGGCTAACCTGCAGGGCGGCCTATAGACCGCCCGCGCAGATACTATAAAATCACATTCTATATCTCAGGAGGAAATAAAACAATGGCTAAAATCATCGGAATCGACTTGGGCACAACCAACAGCTGCGTGGCGGTCATCGAGGGCGGCGAAGCCGTGGTCATCGCCAACGCGGAGGGCGCACGCACCACGCCGAGCGTGGTGGCCTTCGGCAAGAACGGCGAGCGCATGGTGGGCCAGGTGGCCAAGCGCCAGGCCATCACCAACCCGGACCGCACCGTGTCATCCATCAAGCGCCAGATGGGCTCGACCTATAAGGTCACAATCGACGGCAAGCAGTATACCCCGCAGGAGATCAGCGCGATGATCCTGCAAAAGCTCAAAGCAGACGCGGAGGCCTACCTCGGCGAAACCGTGAACGAGGCGGTCATCACCGTGCCGGCGTATTTCACGGACGCGCAGCGCCAGGCCACGAAGGACGCCGGCAAAATCGCGGGTCTGGAGTGCAGGCGCATCATCAACGAGCCCACGGCCGCGGCGCTCAGCTACGGCGTGGACAAGGAGCAGGACCAGACCGTCATGGTATATGACCTGGGCGGCGGCACGTTCGACGTGTCGGTCATCGAGCTCTCCGAGGGCATGCAGACGGTGCTGGCCACCGCGGGCAACAACAATCTCGGCGGAGACGACTTCGACCAGCGGGTGATCAACTGGCTGGCTGAGGAGTTCAAGCGTGACAACGGCATCGACCTGCGGGGCGACAAGATGGCCATGCAGCGCCTGAAGGAGGCCGCCGAGAAGGCGAAGATCGAGCTCTCGGGCGTCACCAGCAGCCAGATCAGTCTGCCGTTCATCACCGCCGACGCCAGCGGCCCGAAGCACATGGAGGCCACCCTCACCCGGGCGAAGTTCAACGAGCTGACGGCCGACCTGGTGGAGAAGACCATGGGCCCCGTGCGCCAGGCCATGCAGGACAGCAAGCTGAAGCCCGCCGACATCGCCAAGGTGCTCATGGTGGGCGGCAGCAGCCGCATCCCCGCCGTGCAGGACGCCGTAAAGGGCTTCATCGGCAAGGAGCCCTTCAAGGGCGTCAACCCCGACGAATGCGTGGCCCTGGGCGCGGCGCTCCAGGCGGGGCTGATGGCAGGCGACATCAACAAGGGCCTGCTGCTGGTAGACGTCACCCCCCTCTCTCTCGGCATCGAGACCATGGGCGGGGTCTGCACCCGCGTGATCGAGCGCAACACCTCTATCCCCACCAAGCGCAGCCAGGTGTTCTCCACCGCCAGCGACAACCAGCCCTCCGTGGAGGTGCATGTGCTCCAGGGTGAGCGCCAGTTCGCCAAGGACAACAAGACCCTGGGCGTGTTCCACCTGGACGGCATTCTGCCCGCGCGGAGAGGTGTCCCCCAGATCGAGGTCACGTTCGACATCGACGCCAACGGCATCGTAAACGTCTCCGCGAAAGATCTAGGGACGCAAAAGGAACAGTCCATCACCATCACCGCCTCCGGCAACATGAGCAAGGAGGACATCGAGAAGGCCGTGCAGGACGCCGAGCGCTTCGCCAGCGAGGATAAAGAGCGCCGCGACGAAGTCGACCTGCGCAACGAGGCCGACCAGATCGTCTACCAGAGCGAAAAGCTGCTGGCCGAGAACAAAGACAAATTTGACGCCGCCGACGTCTCCGACATCGAGGCCGCCGTGATGAGCCTGCGCGAGTCCCTCAGCGGGCAGGATGTCAACATGATCAAGACCCGCAAGGACGAGCTGCAGCAGAAGTTCTACGCCGTGAGCGAGAAGCTGTACCAGGCCCAGGCGGGGCAGGGCGCGCCCGAGGGCGGCTTCCCCGGCGGCGAGGGCTTCCCGGGCGGTGCGGAGGATTACGGCCCGGCGGACGAGGATATCCCGCAGGCGTGACGGCAGAGCGGTCAGCCGCTCCGCGGAACCCATCCTCAGTCAGCCCGAGGCTGACAGCTCCTTCCACGGGAAGGAGCCTTGGGGTCAATGCCAATACGTCCATTCAACATTTTAGCTCCTGTTTTCGATAAATCCCCAAGGCTCCTTCCCGTGGAAGGAGCTCCGCCCGCAGGCGGTGAGGATGGCATCGCGGAGCGACATTCCTAGAGCCAGGAGAAATTCATGCCTGACAAACGCGACTTCTACGACGTCCTGGGCGTGCCCAAGGGCGCCAGCGACGACGAGATCAAGAAGGGCTACCGCCAGATGGCCCGGAAATACCACCCCGACCTGAACCCCGGGGACAAGGCCGCCGAGGAGCGCATGAAGGAGGTCAACGAGGCCTACGAGGTGCTCAGCGACGCCCAGAAGAAATCGCGCTACGACCAGTTCGGCCACGCGGGCGTGGACCCGAACATGGCGGGCGGCGGCTTCCCGGGCGGCGGCTTTGGCGGCTTCGGCGGCGGCCCGGTGGACATCGACCTCGGGGACCTGTTCGGCAGCTTCTTCGGCGGGGGCTTCGGGGGCGGGCGGGCGGCCAACCCCAATGCCCCGCGCCAGGGCGGCGACCTGGAGGAGCGCGTGGTGGTCTCCTTCGAGGAGGCCGCCAAGGGCTGCGCCCGCCAGGTGGAGATCAACCGCGTGGAGCCCTGCGACGACTGCGGCGGCTCCGGCGCGGCCAAAGGCTCGGGCACGAAATCCTGCTCCGAATGCGGCGGCACGGGCCAGAAATCCGTGCAGCAGCGCACCCCCTTCGGCGTGATCCAATCCACCAAGACCTGCCCCAAGTGCGGCGGGCGTGGCAAGGTGATCGAAAACCCATGCCAGAAGTGCCGTGGCGGCGGGCGCGTGCGCAAGCGCTCCACGGTGCCGGTCACCATCCCGGCGGGCATAGACAACAGCCAGGTGCTGCGCGTGCCCGGAGAGGGCGACCGGGGCCAGAACGGCGGCCCTGCGGGCGATCTGCTGGTGGGCGTGTCCGTGCGGCCCCACGCCGTGTTCGAGCGCGCGGGCTACGACCTGTGGTGTGACATCACCGTGCAGTTCTGGCAGGCCGCCCTGGGCGATACGCTGCGCGTGCCCACCCTCGACGGCACGGCTGAGCTGAAGCTCCCCCCGGGCACCCAGCCCGGCTCGATTCAAACGCTGCGCGGCAAGGGCATCCCCGTGCTGCACGGCGGCGGGCGCAAGGGCGACCTCTACCTGCGCATACAGGTGGAGACCCCCGCCCAGCTCACCGCCGAACAGAGGTCGCTTATCGAGCAGCTGCGCCGGGGCTTCCCGGCCACGGCAACCGCGGGCCCGCCCAAGGCCCCGCCCGAGCCGCCTACCGGCGAGAGGGGTGGGTTCTTCCGGGGGCGGAGGAAGTAGGCGGCGATTTTTCAAATTTCACTTGCTTTTTCCCGGCGAATCAGTTACAATAAATAGGCTACACTAAGAAAGGCAAGGTTCATTTATGGTAACAGCAGGCGATTTCAGAAACGGCGTCACCTTCGAGATGGACGGCGCGGTCTGCCAGATCATCGAGTTCCAGCATGTCAAGCCCGGCAAGGGCGCGGCCTTCGTGCGCACAAAGATCCGCGACGTCATCGGCGGCAGCGTGACCGAGCGCACTTTCAACCCCTCCGACAAATTCCCCGCCGCCTACGTCGAGCGCCGCGAGATGGCCTACTCCTACAGCGACGGCGGCCTGTACTACTTCCTGGACGGCGAGACCTACGAGATGATCCCCGTCAACCAGGCCGACCTCCCCGACAGCTTCAAGTTCGTCAAGGAGGACACTCCCTGCAAGATTTTGTCCTACAAGGGCAATGTCTTCGGCGTGGAGCCCCCCACCACCGTGACCTTACAGATCACCAAGACCGACCCGGGCTTCCGGGGCGACACCGCCACCAACGTCACCAAGCCCGCCACGGTGGAGACCGGCGCGGAGATCAAGGTGCCCCTGTTCATCGACGAGGGCGAGACGGTGATTGTGGATACGCGCACGGGGGACTATGTGAGCAGGGCGTAGAGAGGGTTCTCATGAAACGTGTCATTTCCACATTGCTTGGCGGCCTGTTATTGTGTGGGCTAGCGACCTGCAACATTACAACCGAACAGCCCACTGGAACGCAAGCGATAACCGAACCCGGCGAGCCGGTATACACTGTCGAGGCGACAATCGACCCGGACTTCGACGCGGAAGCTCTGTTCAAGCGCTTGGAGGGGGTTTGGAACACCCCACACCCCGAGTTTGGGTTTGACGGGAGATACATCGTCAGCTTCACGTACCAGGACGGCAAGCCCTGTCTGTACTTCGGGGATTATGACAGCAAGGGTTCCGGCTTCGGCAAGTTGGTCGGCGGCCAAAGAACTGACGAAAATAAAGCGGAGCTGAGCTTCCTGTTCCCCATCAGCTCGGAGGTAGGCTTTGCGCCGACCGTGACGGTACGGATTGATTTCACCGGCCTTGACGAAGGAAAACTCAGCATGCAGTTGGCATGCGCTTATGAAATCGGGGATTGGGAAACCTACACCTACAACTGCAAAACCTTGCAGGAAGCGGGAATCAACGCGTTATAATCATGATAATTCGCAATTTAGGAGGACTTCACTATGGATATCATCGAAAAATCGCAGCGGCTGCGCGAGCTTGCCAAGGACATCGACGACATGTCCCCGGCGGCGGTCACGCTGATTGGCGCCGCCCTGGAGCTCATCGAGGAGCTGGCGAAGGGCCTTTCGGCCGCGCAGGAGGAGCTCGAGGCCCTCACCGAGCAGGTGGACGACCTGGACGAGGACCTGGAGGAGCTGTGCGAGGAGATCTTCGGCGACGAGGAAGGCGACGAGACCTTCGAGGTGGAGTGCCCCAACTGCGGCGAGCTGATTCAGATCGACGAGGGCATCCTGGAGGAGGGCAGCATCACCTGCCCCGGCTGCGAGGAGAACCTGGAGTTCGACCTGGGCTGCGACTGCGAGAACTGCGCCTGCGAGGACTGCGAGGACAAAGAGTAAAAAAAATTGCGGGCGGCTGCTGACCGCCCAGACGCGCCGCTGTGGCGAAACTGGCAGACGCATGGGACTTAAAATCCCCCGGTGGCAACACCGTGCCGGTTCAAGTCCGGCCAGCGGCACCATGTAGAAGGACACCATTTGATACAATCAAACGGTGCCCTTCTTTTTTCCAAATACTCCGAACAATCAAACGGAAGCTATACTATCAAACGCAACCCCCAAAGGCCCCGGAAACGCCGAAAAAGCCGCAGGCCCAAAGCGGGCTCTGCAGCTTTTACCGTCATTTCTTAAGCCAGTGAATTGCTGTGTGAACTATCGTTCACACTCATTCACACGAGCGCGCTTCGCACGCTTACCTCCACCGCCGCGCCGTCACGGAAAACGATGGAGAGCCGCCCATCCGCATGAACCAGCACCTTATCAACCGTTGTATACCAAAGCTCCTCCTCGAACTCGGTCACGAGGGCGTCCTGCTTTTTGAGGATTTGCAGGAAGCGGTTGATGTTGGCCTGCTTTATGCGGCGGGTTTTTCCTTCGGCGGCGATCTCGGCCAGCCGGGATTCGGCGGCTTTGAAGCGGGCAAGCAGGGCGTCACGGCGGGCGTTGTATTCGTCCTGATCCAGGGCGGCGCGGGCGTTTTCTTCCACGCCCTTGCGGATAAGCTCCGCCGCCACTTCGCACTCGCCGGTAAGCGCGGCGGCCTCCGCGTCCAGGGCCGACGTGTCGGTGAGCTCCGCGAGCACTTCGTCGTAGGCGGCGAAAATGGCGTCCCGATCATCAATCCGCTGGTTGAAGGCCGCCAGGAATGCCGCTTTCACCTGCTCCTCCTTTACCGTCACGCTGGGGCACTGGCCCCGCGCATATTTGTGATTGCACTGCCAGACCATGGTGCGGTATTGCGATTTGCTGTGCCAGACGCGCGGGCCGTATAGCCCGTTGCAATCCGCGCAGAAGATTTTGCCCGACAGCGGGTGGGTGCTGATGGTGGTCTGGCCGGAGGCCGCGCGGCGCTGGAGCTCGTACTGTATGAGCTCGAAAAACTCCGGCTCAATGATGGCGGGGTGGGAATCCTCAAGGTAGAATTGGGGGATTTCGCCT
>Ga0082212_10004459_pt1 | contig 19408 bp, 12 predicted proteins | sample TergutNt197P3_FD_71548 | JGI IMG/M metagenome (GOLD analysis project Ga0082212, IMG submission 71548) | Neocapritermes taracua P3 segment gut microbial communities from Petit-Saut dam, French Guiana - Nt197 P3 | ecosystem: Host-associated > Arthropoda: Insects > Digestive system > Gut ... | reverse complement strand
TGGAGGAGTTCGTGGGAGAGGTGTCCGCCGGGTTTACCGAGGTAATCTTTGTAGATTTCGGTGATGGAGGGGTTGAGGTGCGACTGGCGCAACTTTTTACCTTCATCTTCGGTATAGAGGGCTTTCAGACGTTTCATTCTCACGTCGGGGTCTTCGCTGCGCGGTTGTCCGCCGCCGCAGATACAGCCGCTCGGACAGCCCATTACTTCGATAAAATGATAGGGCGAAGTTCCTGCTGCGATTTGATCCATCAATATTTTGGCGCCTGCCAAACCGCTGGTTACCGCTACTTTCGCTTCAAAACCTTCAAACATCTTGTATTCGGGAAGTACGTTTTCAAACTTCAACGATGCCTCTTTGATTTGGTCGAGACCAACGATTGGGGTTACGTGTAAACCTTCAAAGGGCAATTCGCGTCCGGTGATGATGACATAAACGGTACGGATAGCCGCTTCCATTACTCCGCCGGTAACGCCGAAGATGTCGGCTGCGCCGGTAGATTGTCCCATGGGGTCGTCGAATTTTCCATCTTCGAGGTTACGGAAGTCGATGCCTGCCTGTTTTATCATCTGTCCTAATTCGCGGGTGGTTAGCACGGCGTCCACGTTAGGAACGCCATTGTTTACCATCTCCTCGCGCGACGCCTCAAACTTTTTCGCTGTACAGGGCATGATAGATACGGTGTACATTTTTTTCGGGTCTAAACCGATTTTTTCGGTGTAATAACTCTTTGCCAAAGCGCCGAGCATCATGTGAGGTGATTTGCAGGTGGACAAATGCGGTGTAAGTTGCGGATAATATGACTCGATGTATTTTATCCAGCCGGGGGAGCAACTTGTAATCATCGGCAATACCGCTTTTTTACCGGAAAGAACGTCGATGGCTCTGTGTAAAAACTCGGTACCTTCTTCCATGATGGTTAAGTCGGCAGCCCAGTCGGTGTCGAAAACGTCATCTACTCCTAAGGCACGCATGGCGGCTGCCATTTTTCCGGTTACGGAGGTGCCTACCGGATAGCCGAACATCTCGCCCAACGCAACGCGTATTGCGGGCGCCGGTTGCATCATCACGCGCATTTCGGGGTCGTTGATGGCTCCCCAAACTTTGGCGATGTGGTCGGTTTCTTTCAACGCTCCTACCGGACAAACTACGGTACATTGACCGCAGAAAGCACATTTGGCGCTGTTTATGGGCAGTTCCATTGCCGGTGAAATGACGGTATCAAAACCGCGATTTTGCGCTTCCAAGATGCCTACGCCCTGAATACCTTTACACGCTGTTACGCAACGACGGCAAAGGATACATTTCGACAAGTCGCGTGTGATAGAGGGCGAAATGTCGAGTTGTTCGCGGGCGCTGCCTGTGTTGAAACGGTTTTCCGTAATACCCAACGTGTCGCCTAATTGTTGTAATTCGCACGATTGGTTGCGGTTACAACTTAAACAGTTTTTGGAGTGGTCGGAAAGCATCAGTTCATAAAGCACTTTGCGCACTTTTAATACTTTTTTGGAGTGGGTATGTACTACCATTCCCTCTCTTACTTCTGCCATACAGGCAACTTGAAGGGTTCTTGCGCCTTCTACTTCTACCGAACAAATTCTACATGAACCAAATTGATGAACGCCTTCCATATAGCATAAAGAAGGGATTTTGATTCCGTTTTGTTTGGCAGCTTCGAGAATTGTGGTTCCCGGTTTTACACTGATTTTTTTATTATTAATTGTTAGTTGTATCATAATTATCTCCTTTCGCAATGTAAGCAACGCATTGACTCTGCAATGGCATTTATTTTATGAAAACCTAAAACTACTTCGGCAAAGGATTGTTTTCTCACTTCGGGAGATAACATTTCCATTTCGAATTGCGGGTGTGCAACAATTTCATCATTGTCATAGACTTTTGGAATTTCGATGGGTGCGCCTTTGTTCAAAAGACCGTTTCCGCCGAGGTAGAGGTCGATGGCAGAGGCGGCTTTTTTACCGTCGGCGATGGCGCTGATAACGGTGTCGGGTCCGCGAACTACGTCGCCTCCGGCAAATACGCCCTTCATGGTACTCATCTGGGCTTCATCAACGATGAATGTTCCCCATTTGGTTACGCCGATTTCGTCTTTGCTGATGAAAGGTAAGTCGGCATATTGACTGACGGCGGGAATGACATAATCCACGTCTAAAACGAAGTTAGAGCCTTTGATTTCTACCGATTTTCTTCTTCCGGAAGCGTCAAATTCGCCTAATTGCATCTTAACACATTCGATACCGATTACTTTGTTTTCTTTTCCGATGAATTTTACCGGAGCGGTTAATTCCATGATTTCAACGCCTTCTTCGATTGCTTCGATAACTTCTTCTCTGTAAGCGGGCATGGCGTCTTCTGTTCTTCTGTAAACGACAATGACGCGGTCGGCGCCGATACGAAGGGCTGAGCGAGCCGAGTCGATTGCTGTGTTTCCACCGCCGATGATGGCAACGGTTCCACTCAATTTCATGTCGTCTCTTAAATTGGTGTCTTTCAGGAAGTTAATTCCGTGTAAAACGCCGCGCAGGTCTTCGCCTTCGATGTTTACTTTCGCCGGATATTGGGTGCCGATGGCAACGTACATAGCGTCGTATCCTTCGCGTAAGTGTCTGAAATCCAAATCTCTACCTACTTCTTTGTTCAAATAGATATTAACGCCGGCTTGTTTAATCAAATCAATTTCATGTTGAAGGATGGCTTCGGGCAAACGATATTCGGGGATACCAAATGCCAACACGCCGCCTGCAACTGCTTGTGATTCAAATACATCAACGTCATAACCGATATTCACCAAATAGTAAGCGCACGTTAAGCCCGATGCTCCTGCTCCGATAACGGCAATGCGTTTTCCTTTTTTCGCAAAGGTAAGTTGCATTTTATACGGAAGTTCGTTTTTGAAAGCGTAGTCGGCTGCAAAACGTTTTAAGTCGCGAATGGCAATCGGTTGATCTACCGTACCGCGACGGCATTTGCGCTCGCAAGGACGGGTACAAATTCTACCGCAGATGGCTGGGAACGGATTTTCCTGCATCACCAAATTGTAAGCGTCTTGGAAACGACCTGCCGCAATCAACGAGATATAACCCGTTACATTAACATTTGCCGGACAGGTATTTTCGCACGGCGCAATAAACATAGAGGCGCAAACGCCTGCTCTACAATATTTTTTGTTGATGTGTTCTTCGTATTCATCTCTGAAAAAACGGATGGTTGAAAGTATCGGATTGGGGGCAGTTTGTCCCAGACCGCACATTGCCGATTCTTGGATTGCCTCGCCGATTTCTATCAGCAGTTCAATGTCGCCCGGTTTTCCTTTTCCTTCGGTAATTTGTTCTAAAATCTCCAACATACGTTTTGTTCCAACGCGACAGGCAACGCATTTTCCGCAAGATTCATCACGGATAAAATCCATAAAGAAACGAGCGGTGTCCACCATACAGGTATCTTCGTTCATCACAATGAGACCGCCGGAACCCATGATTGCGCCCATTTTGCTCAGTGATTCGTAATCTGCCGGAACGTTGAGGTTTTCTTTGGTGATACATCCGCCGGAAGGACCGCCGATTTGTGCTGCCTTAAATTCTTTTCCGTTGGGAATACCGCCGCCGATGTTGTAGATAATCGAACCGATGGTGGTTCCTATCGGCACTTCGATAATACCGGTATTGACCACGTCGCCGGCAAGGGCAAATACTTTGGTGCCGGGGGCTTCTTTTAAGCCGAAAGAGGCATACCATTTGCCGCCGTTACGGACAATTTTGGGTATGTTTGCCAATGTTTCCACATTGTTGATGATGGTTGGATAGCCAAACAGACCTTTTTGGAAGGGGAAGGGCGGTTTTTGTCTTGGTTCGCCGCGTTGTCCTTCGATAGACGCCAGCAATGCTGTTTCTTCACCGCAGACAAAGGCGCCTGCGCCAATTCTGATTTCGAGGTCGAAACTGTATTTTGTTCCGAAGAGGTCTTTTCCCAGCAATCCGTATTCGCGTGCTTGGTCTAATGCCACTTTCAATCTTTCGATGGCTATCGGATATTCGGCACGGATATATACATAACCTTGTTGTGCGCCAATGGCATACGCCGAAAGCATCATGCCTTCGATGAGGCAGTGGGGGTCGCCTTCGATAACGCTTCTGTCCATAAAAGCGCCGGGGTCGCCTTCGTCGGCGTTACAAACCATGTATTTGATGTCGCTTTTTTGTGAAAATCCGGCGCGTAGTTTGGTGCCGGTGGGGAAGCCTGCGCCGCCGCGACCGCGAAGTCCGGAAGCCTCTACTTCTTTTACTACGTCTTCTTGCGTCATGCCGGTGATGGCTTTCGCTGCGGCTGAATAGCCGTCGTGAGCGATATAATCTTTGATGTCGGTGTAATCAATGATGCCGCATAAGTCCAAAACGATTTTCATTTGTGCTTTGAAAAACTCAATGTCGTCGATTTTGGGAACGTGTTTTAATAGCGTTTTGTCGTAGAAAGTGTACTCTTCAACCGGTTGGTTTTTAACTAAATGGTTTTGAACAATCTCTTTGGCTTTTTCGGGGTCTAACTGCGTGTAAAACGTTCTGTCGGGAAGTACCATCATCACCGGTCCCATGGCGCAAATGCCCATACAGCCGGTTTGATAAACGCGTACATCTTTGGCGATGCCTTGTTCTTTAAGTTCTTCATTGATAGCCTGTTCTACTTCGGCACAGTTCGATGATACGCATCCGGTGCCGCCGCATACCAAAATTTGGTATTTGTACTTTTCTTGATTTTTGAGAAATTCTTTTTTGATTTCCTCTAATTGAGCGATGGATTTAATTTTTTTACTCATAATAACCCTCCTAATATTTAGATAAAATAGACTCTAATCTATTTGGATTCACAGACTTATATACCGTATCATCGATCATCAATGCGGGCGCTAACCCACATGCGCCGATGCAGCGCGCTACGCTCAATGTGAATTTTCCGTCTTCTGTTGTGTCGGAAACGTTTACATTGAGGTGTTTTTGAATACCCTCTACCAACTTTTTGCCGCCACGAACGTAGCAGGCTGTTCCCATACATACTAAAATGGTATGTTTGCCTTTGGGCTTGGTTGAGAAAAACGAATAAAATGTAACTACCCCTGAAACTTCCGATACCGACAGACTCATTTTGTCTGCAATGAATTTCTGAATTTCATAAGGCAAATACCCATAAATACCTTGTGCCGCATGTAAAATCATAATCAAATTGCTCGCTTTTGCCTCATATTTGGCAATTACTTCTGCAATCTGTTCTAACTTTTGAACATGGTCTTCAGGTAGTTTGTGGGACACTTGTTGAGATTGATTCATGTTTACCTCCTGAATTTTGGATTAATACTATGTTTACTGAAATTTGACTATTTTTCTTCTTTTTTTTCGAAAAATTAGGCGCAAAGTTACAAATTTAATTGAGAAAGCAAAATGTAAAATGAAAATTACGAAAATCACGGGGGGGAGGAGGGAGAGGATAAAAGCCTTCGGCGATAAAATGATAAAATGTGGAGGTTGAAATAATGTTGAGGGGTGGGAAAAATGTTGTATCTTTGCAGTTTATAAAAACGGCGTAAAATGGCAAAATCAGGTAACGAAAATCTGCGAAAAGCAAATAAAGCAAAAAAAGACGAGTTTTACACTCAATTATCTGATATTGAGCGGGAATTGAAACATTACAAAGAACACTTTAAAGACAAAGTTGTTTACTGCAATTGCGATGACCCTTATGAAAGCAATTTTTTTAAATATTTTGCACGGAGTTTTAATTTCCTTGGACTTAAAAAACTGATAGCCACTTGTTATATCGGTTCTCCGATTGCCAATACCGAATTATCTTTATTTGATTATGAATCCGCAGAAAATAAGACAACCAAAGTTCCGCACAAAATAATCATTAACGAACTGAAAGACGAAAACAACGACCTTGCGGAAAATTTAGATGATATTGTTATTTCTCTTATAAAGAACGAAAACAATACTTTGACGAGATTGGAAGGCGATGGTGATTTTCGCAGTAAAGAATGTATTGATTTGCTGAAACAATCTGATATTGTGGTAACTAATCCGCCATTTTCTTTATTCCGTGAATATGTGGCACAACTTATTGAGTATGATAAAAAGTTTTTGATAATTGGCGACCAGAATGCCATAACATATAAAGAAATTTTTAAACTAATAAAAGAAAATAAAATTTGGTTAGGGGTAGATAATGGCGGAACAAAGTGGTTTGTAGTACAAGACTATTACGATATTCAAACCGAATCAAGAAAGAAAATTGAAAACGGGCAAAAATATTTCAGTATGGGGCGGATATGTTGGTTTACAAATCTTGATATCTCAAAACGTCATGAGGATTTATCTATTCATAAAAAATACACTCCTGAAGAATATCCCAAATACGATAATTACGATGCTATAAATGTAGATAAAGTTGCCGAAATTCCTATTGATTACAATGGTGCAATGGGAGTACCAATTACATTTATAGATAAATATAACCCTGAGCAGTTTGAAATAATTGGAATAGACCGCTATATTGAAGATAATCCTAATTATGGAAAGCGGTTTACAATAAAAAATAAAGAAGCATACGCCCGAATTATAATAAAAAATAAAAGAATATGAAAATAGAATTAAAAGAAATAACAGTTAAAGAATTAGTAGAGGGCTATAAAGACAATTTCGAGGACGGCGTTGTGGGTTATGGCGGTAAATTGGATATTCGTCCGCCGTACCAGCGAGAATTTATTTACAAAGATAAACAGCGTGATGCTGTAATAGATACCATTAGAAAAGATTATCCTCTAAATGTAATGTATTGGGCAGTTAGAGGAGACGGCAATTTTGAAGTAATTGATGGTCAGCAACGTACAATCTCTATTTGTCAATATGTAAGCGGAAAATTTGCATTCAATAATTTGCATTTTTATAACTTGCAACCCGACCAAAAAGAACAAATTCTCAATTACAAATTGATGATTTATTTTTGCGAAGGAACAGATAGCGAAAAGCTGGAATGGTTTAAAACTATCAATATTGCAGGCGAAAAATTAACTGACCAAGAATTGCGAAATGCAGTTTATCACGGTCAGTGGGTTTCCGATGCAAAACGTTATTTTAGCAGACGCAATTGTGTTGCGTATAATATTGGCAGCGACTATCTTAACGGTTCGGCAATCCGTCAGGAATATTTGGAAACGGCTATAGATTGGATTTCGGAAGGGAAAATTGAAAATTATATGGCAACCCACCAACATGACCCCAATGCAAGCGCATTATGGCTTTATTTTCAATCGGTAATTACTTGGGTTACAACAACGTTCACCAAAAAACGCAAATTTATGAAAGGCGTAGAATGGGGATTGCTATACAACAAATACAAAGACCAAATTTTTGATACCGCAGCAATAGAAAACGAAACCGCCAAACTCATTGCAGATGACGATGTTACGAAAAAAAGCGGCATCTATCCCTACATTTTGACAAGAGATGAACGGCATCTTTCCATCCGCGCATTTACCGACTCGATGAAACAAAAAGTGTATGAGCGTCAAGGCGGAAAATGTGCTATGTGCGGAAAACAGTTTGATATTTCCGAAATGGAAGCCGACCACATCACCCCTTGGCACCAAGGCGGCAAAACAACAGAAGAAAATTGCCAAATGTTATCCAAAGAGTGCAACAGGCGGAAGGCGGGGAAATAGATAGAATGAAACGAGAGCATATTTATAAAATATTGGAAGTGAATATATTATCAAGAAATATTACTTACAACATTAAATATTGTATCGGTTTATTTTTCATACTCTACTCAACCCTTGCCGTTGGACAACGGCAACATCGGGAAACCGATTGGGTTAGTGATGGTTTGCAAGGAAAAGTGAAAAGTGTTGCTGTCAAAGAATACGCCGTAATAGATGATGTTTATCCTGAAAGAAGTTTGCTTGAAAGTACCGTAAAACAGTACGATAGATTGGGGTATTTATCTGAAATAAAAGAGTTTAATCCTTCGGGGGAACTTGCACAGCGACAGGTTTTTACATATACCAAAAATCGGCACCGATTGGAAGAAATGTTGTATAACGAAGAGGGAAAATTGCTTGAAAAAACGATTTCAAAACTCAACTTGGTGGGAAATCCTACCCAATCCGCCGTTATGAATTCGCAGGGGAAGGTACAGGAAAAAAACACCTATCAGTACGATGAAAAAGATAGATTGGTGAGGCAAAGCGGATACGATGAAAAGGGGAAATTGTCGGAAAGAAGTTATTATACCTATAGCCATGATGTTCTAAATCAGTTTCTTAACTTTAGCGAATTTGAAAATAAAAAGATTTTGTATAAATACGATGTCCATAAAAATCCGATTGAATTGCTGGTCTATGACTCCAAAACGAATGCTTTTTTGGAAAAAATTGTTCAAACCTTTGATACGCAAAAGAATTTGATAGAGGCAAATTATTGGGACGCAAAAAATGTGTTGAAATCATCTATTGTATATAAATATGATGAGAATGGCAATCAATTGGAATACAGCGTGTTAGATGCTAATAAAAACGTGCAGGATGTCTATATTTTTTCCTATCAATATGATACACAGGGCAATTGGACAACGCAAACCGTTTACAGAGGCAAGGAAAAACAAATGGAAAGCCGCACGGAACGGCAGATTGAATATTATGAGTAAAATGGAGGCGATATTTTCTAAAAAATCGGCTCACCCCTTCCATTTGCTGCCAAAATAGCAGGCAAGAAAGTCCTATTTTTTGTCTTTTTTTTAAAAAAGCAGCAGAGAATGAACAGCAATTTATTGTTAGACAGTAGTTTTATGAAAATAAAAAAAATCGGCTGAATTGGCAGTTTGTATTGAAAAAAATTGTATCTTTGCATCTCAGACTCAAAAAGAGGAATAATTAGTTATAAAGAACAGTAAAATTTGGATTTATGTCAAGAATTTGTACGATTACAGGAAAGCAAGCATTGAAAGGAAACCATGTTTCCCACTCAAATATAAAGAATAAACGCAAGTTTTATCCCAATCTTCAGGAAAAGAAGTTTTATATTCCAGAGACGGACGAGTGGGTTGTGTTGAAGGTTTCGGCAAAAGGAATAAAACACATCAACAAAAATGGCGTGTTGAATAGTCTCCGAAAGGCTTACGATAAGGGGATTATTTATTAGATTTGAATTAAAAATAGAAAACTTTTTCAATGAGCGGTACAATTTGTGCCGCTTGTTTTTTTTCCATTTAGTACCGCTGTTTTTTGTGCCCTTTGTAGTAAAAAACCACCATCCTCTCCCCAAAAAAAAGTGTATCTTTGCATTCCAAACTCAACCTCTTTAAATTTTTCAAAAAATGACCACAAAAAGTACCATTTTAGCAATCTTAGTAGCAGTTTTGGCAGGAAGTAGTCTGTCGGCGCAAACCACCCAACGCTACTATTGGGTAGGCGGCGGCGCCAACAAAAATTGGGGAACGCTTGCCAATTGGAGTTCTACGTCGGGAGGAGTGCCGGCAGCGGGCATTACTACCGCTCCCGCCAACGTGAACACAGTCGTTTTTGACCAAAACTCCTTTCTCAGCGGAGATTCGGTCGTTGTTATTAACGGAGCCGTGCAATGCGACTCCCTCATCGTGCAAAACTGCACCAAAAAAGCACGTTTTGATTTTGCAAACAGCACCACAAACCACATTACCCTAAGTGGTTCTATGTTTTTGCAAAGAGGGACAGCCTTTGCCAATACCAGAGGTTGGAATCATCTGATTCTAACATTTATCTCCTCACGAGCGGCGGAAACGCTCTTTACCGACTCGGTAGGAATGCCCTTTGCTACGAAAGGAAGCACCAGCCTCAGCGGAAGCCTTATTTTGCTGCAAGGCGATACCAATACCTTTTGGCATTTGGAAAATTATACCCGATTTGGCAATTTGCAGATTGTAGGCGGGTATTTTGATTTGGTAAACAACACGCATTTACGATGTTTGGGCGATTTTTCCTACAGCAGCACGCGGATTTACCACTACAATTTTAGCGGATGCCTCTTTGACGGCAATACTAACAGCAATTTTTCTTTTACCTGCAATGGAAATATGGATTTTACCCGTGCAGACATTGATTGCGGTACTTTTTCGGTTACGGGCAATGGCGATATTCGTTTTGACAGTATAAATCTTGTCGGTGCAGCCTCTGCCGACGGCAATGGAACACACTGGGCAAACGATGTACAAAGCGGCAGTATTTCATTAAGCGGCAATGGAACGCATTATGCAAACAACTTTACGGGAGGCGGTCTTACATTGAGCGGCAATGGAAATAACTACGCATACAATTTCAATGCAAACGGTCTTACATTAGGCGGAGGCGGTTTTTTTGATGTACCCAACGCAGCGGTAGGAGGGTCGGTTTCTGCAAACGGAAGCGGTATTTTTAATCTAAATAATGCAACGATAAACTCAAATATTAACGTACAGGGAAGCGGTAGTTTTTATTTTAATAATGTTACTACAGCAGGCGGAGGCGGTGTTACTATTTATTTAGCAGATTCTTTTTTCTTTGCCAATTCAACGATAAATTGTAGTGCTTGGTATCAAAGAGGAGGTACAACGGCTCAGCAAAGTGCCAATTCCTTTATTCGAGTGGGTGATTATTTTGACAGTAAACCTTATTATGCTTCGTATAATACAAATACATACAACAATGTAGAGTTTTATCGTAGCGGAAATCATTTCATAGACGGCGGATTTTTTAATAAAATAACGGTATTGGAGGGAGGCGCTGTTATGAGCAACGACGTTGTTATGAGCAACATTAACACGGATTCTCTTCTACTGCAAGACAAATGCGATTACAGCATCATTGGTAATGCCGTTACGGTAAATAATTATTTTGAGGCAAGACCCCGCATTTGCGGCGGGCACTTAAAGTTATACAGTTCCAATAGACTGTCTCCCCATAATTTCTATACGCTCAATTTGGGAAATACCGCCAATTACCTCATTGAAAATGCCATTATATACGATTTGACTGTTAGCCGTCCCGTTACCGCACAGCAATCTTTAGATTGGGGAAATACAACCAACATAAACTTTACCGCTATGGGTGCGGGACGCGATATGTATTGGACAGGCGGCTCAGGCAATTGGAACGACCCCGCACACTGGCGGTTGGCAAACGGCTCGCCCGCAAATTGCACCCCTACCCTTGCCGACAATGTGTTTTTTGATACTACCTCAAGCAGCGGCACTCCTTTTGAAGTCAATATCAACAATGTTATCAATGCCTATTCTACGGGAAATGCGTACTGCAATTCGATGACGTGGAGCGGGGTTCCCGCTAACACCCGCGTGATGATGGGACCTTCGGCAGCCTTGTACATAAACGGCTCGCTTACCCTGTGCAATACAACGGATATATCAGGCACCTTGTATTTTGTATCCAACCAACCCAATAATACCATTACGTCCAATGGGCTAACTATACGGGCAACCACCTATTTTCAAAGCATATCCGGCAACGGCGGCTGGAAAATAATGGATAGCCTTAGATTACTCACGACCTATTTTAACCGCGGACATTTGGATTTAAGCGGACAAAAGGCTTCTTTTGCTGCTTTTTATTGCTTGGCAGACGATACCTTGTCGGGATTTTCGGGCAGGTCGCCCTTGCGGACAATCGATTTTAACAATGCGGAAATAAACTCACAAGCACGGTGGGAATACATTGGCGGACAGCAAATTACTCCGCTGCAATCTGCCAATTCACTGATTAAAGTAACATACTTTTCCACTGATTATGCAAGTGCTGATTTTATTTCAAAAGGAAACGATTATTACCACAATGTAGAACATAGCCTTTCGCTCTCTCTTCCAACAAGGAATTATTGTATCAATGATACTGCTTATTTTAACAAAATAACCTACAATGGCTATCCGGGTGGTACATTTACGTTGAATAATGGAGGCGGCACTATCTATCCTGATTCCTTGGTCTTTGCAACAAAAGGTACGTATGTGATTAGCGATACCTTACCCGTGCGGAAGTATCTCAGTACGCCCGTATTAAATCCTTGTGAGTCAAAAGCGGTAATGACAATTTATTATTTGTCTCTTTCAGCCGTTATTCAAATGGATACGGTCAATCCGGTATTAACCGACAGAGTACAGGTGCGAAATGCAGATATCACCAATGTAAGCATTACCAACGGACCCTACGATGTGCAATATTGCGATACGTTTGGAACGGCAACAGGGTGGAACAATACCATCAACACAAACAGTTATACAGGGCGTTATTACTGGGTAGGCGGCACAGGCAATTGGCACGACCCGATGCACTGGGCAAACACCAGCGGCGGTACGCCCGGCTCGGCAGGCTGCGTACCAACGGCACAAAATACCGTTGTCTTTGATAATAATTCTTTCTCCGCACGCTATCAAAGAGTTAGTGCGAGCGGGAGCGGTAATCCTCCTGCTGTTTGCGATTCGATGTTGTGGATAGGACACGATACACTCTGTCCTCAGTTTTGGGCAGGTTCGCCCACAGTCAGCGGCTCCTTAGTCTTGCAAAAAAATATGGCTTGGACTTCCTCTAACACGCTTTACCTAAATTCAAGCCGTCCCAATGAAACGGTAAAAACCAATGGACAAAACCAATCTACTTGGATACCTGGTCTAATTTTTAACGGTACGGGCGGTTGGACATTGCTTGATTCCTTAACCATAAACGGCAGTATTCTCTTTTTATCAACAGGAAGATTGGATTTTAACGGACAATATGTATCGGCAGGCAGTTTTAGCGGAGGTACGGGTACTATCGGGTATAGGTCGTTTCTCAATATTAAACATTCGGAAATTCGTGTGGGCAGTTGGAGTTATGTAGGCGATTTAACGGCAGACAGTTCCTATATTTATTGCGGTACAATGTCTGCAGAGCAAACTTCACAATATATCGCACAATATCATAATGTAGAACTGAGTAGTTCCATCACCAACGGCAAATACCATAAAGTAGATGTGATTTCCGCCGCCAACATCCGCAGCATAGAAACCGATACGTTGATTTTGGCAAACAATTCAAACCATACCTACACTTTTAGAGATACCACACGGGTAAAAGAGGCATATTACGGAGCGGGTACGCCCTGCTATCTTATTTATTTGCAGTCGTATGACAAAACCACACCCGCTATTTTTGATATAAAAACCGCCTGTGCCAATCTTCCCAACGATACGCTTTTGATAGACAATGTGTATCTGCACGGCATCAAGGCGCTTACGGGCGTAGGCAATGCCAAACTGAAAAAGGGGGCGCATTCGCCGGATATAAACGAAATCGGGGCGATGTGGGGTTACGGCATCGGCACCAATCACTACAATCAAGACTGGGCGGCAATGCTTCCTTACAATGCGGGCGGCTCTTCCTATTTCGGCGGCAACCGCATCGTGTGCCAAACCGAACTGCCGGTTACGCTTTCTTCCGATAATTTTCTGCCCTCGCTCGGTGCCGCTTTCTATTGGCGGAAAGACAGCATAAAGGCTGCCGTTAGTTCTTTTGCACCAACGTATAATGTAAACGATAGCGGAACGTATTATCTTACAATAGATTACGGAAACAGTTGTATGATTTCGGATTCCATACATTTTAGTATTTCCAATGTGGATACGACCAAAATCAATGCCGCTATTTGTGCAGGAACCTATTATTCGCAAAACGGATTTAATGAAAATCAGGAGGGAACCTATTACCGCACAGCCCAAAGCATCTACCACTGCGACAGCGTGATAGAACTTACTTTAACCTTTTCCGATTTGCTTACCGATACGCTTTATCAGGCAATTTGTCAGGGCGGAACCTACAATTTGAATGGTTTTAATGAAAATCAGGCAGGCACTTATCAACATCAAACGCAAACGGCGGAAGGCTGCGATAGTTTAACGGTTTTAATTTTGACTATCAATGAGTTACTAACGGATACCATTTACGCAAATATCTGTCAAGGCGGAATCTATTATTACAACGGACAGCCAATAACTCCCACTGACTCATTTTCAACTTTCAACTTTCAATTTTCAACTCCCGAAGGCTGCGATAGTTTAACCGTTTTAGTATTGACTGTCAATGAGTTGCTAACCGATACTATTTACGACCAAATCTGTCAAGGCGGCACGTATTATTACAACGGACAGCCAATAACTCCCACTGATTCATTTTCAACTTTCAATTTTCAATTTTCAACTCCCGAAGGCTGCGATAGTCTGGTAATCTTGCATTTAACGCTCATTCCGCCCGATACGATTCGGTTTTATGATACAATTTGTCCGAATTATCCTTACACAAATCACGGTTTTAATATTCCCGCCAGCGATTTGCAAACATCTGGAAATTACGATTTTATGGATTCCATCGCCGATGCAGCAGGTTGCGAAACGATGGTAATTTTGCACTTAACCGTCCGCGATTTACTGCCTTTGGCGGTTAATTTGGGCAACGATACCACAATTTGTTGGTTAGATAGTTTACTATTAAATGCAAAACACGCAAATGCAACGCATTATCAGTGGCAAGACGGCTCTACGGGCGTAACTTATACCGTTTATTATGACGGCGAATATTGGGTAATCATCACCAATCCGTGCAGTGCAGCAAGCGATACGATAAATATTTCCTACTTAAAGGAATTGGAATTGAATTTAGGCAAAGATACGGTCTTTTGCGAAGAGGATATTATTGATATTCAGATAGATGTAACCTCGCCTTACGCCTCTTACCTATGGCAAGACGGCTCGACATCTCCGCTTTACCGCATCAAAGAAGCGGGAATTTACAGCGTAACGGTCAGCAATGCCTGTATGTCCATCAGCGAGGCAATAGAGATTTCAACGCGGGACTGCAACTGTAAAATGCTGTTACCCAATATTTTCACTCCTCAAAACGGCAGATACGTCTATCTCCCCGAAGTATCGCAGGAATTGCACAGTTTTGAGATGATTATTTACAACCGTTGGGGCAACATTGTCTATCAAACCAACACTTACACCGCTTGGAACGGCAAATCCAAAAGCGGCGAAGACGTTTCCGCCGGCGTATATTTCTGCGTAGTAGAGTACACCTGCAAAGAATATCCAAACAAAATACAAACTGCGCAAGGGAGTGTGACGGTGGTGAGGTAAGACAATTACGAATTACGAATTAAGAGGGTTTCCTTTGTATGCTTTGTGGTGAGAAATATCATTTAAAAAAAACACTTACTTCTATTCATTGTTTTAAAAAACCCTCCCCCTAACCTCCATCTTTGGTACGATTTTTGAATTATATATAATATAGAGACAATATAATGCAAAGTTTTGCGTTTTGTGAAGTATAAAAGTTAGAAATAGAAAGTATTTATAGAAACAAAATAAGAAAGGAGTTTATTATGAAACGGTTAGTTTTTGCAGCAGTGATGGCATCTTTTTTCTTGATGTCGTGTTCTTCCACCTCTTCGTTGGTGGCGGATGATGGGTATGTTACCGCATCGGAAATGCGGGCGAAGTCCCAAAGGGCAACGTCAACGCAAGTTAGTCGGCAAACGCAGACAAGTCCCAGTAATCAGTATGATTCCTATGCCGATAATGGACAACGTTATCAAAATAATGAGGAGTATTATTCCGACTCGGAGCAATATTCCGATGGTGGAAATACGTATGTAACCAACAATTATTATTTTGACGAGTCAAATTATTACGATTACGCCTACACGGCGAGGTTGCGGCGATTTTACGGTCCGTCCACAGGTTTTGCCTATTACGACCCGTTTTTCACCAATTTGTATTGGTACACCTACAATCCAACACATTGGGGTGTAAGTGTTTACATGGGGTATAACTTCTGGTGGGGTTCTACTTGGGGATACAATCCATTTTTTTTCACCCCCTTCTATTACTCTCATTTTTACAGACCCTTCTATACTCCCTTTTATCGCCCGCCATTTCACCGAAATATGGCGTATTCGCGGTTCTTTTACGGCGATTATTATTACAATAGTTTCGATAGAAACCGCAACATTGTTTACGGGCATCGGAACTCCATGCAGGGCAGTGTGCGAAGTGTCAATCGGACGGGAATAAACACGGTTACGACGCGCAGTAGCGGAACGGCTCTTAATCCGCCAAACTCCCGCAACGACATATCGTTTGGCGACCGTTACGAAAATGCCGTGCGAAGCGGTGCATCCGTGCGGACAACTACGCCGACAACTGCCACCACGCGGCAAGGGACAACCACTACCACCACAGGTGCTACCTCTCGTCCAGCGGGGACAACGGCTACTACTACGGACACACGGCAAGGAACAACAGCCACACCAACCACAACCACGCGTTCGGCAGGTACGACCACGACGGAAAACAATCGAACCACGACGGGAACAGCCGTATCGAACGACCGTTCTACGCCTACGCAAAATACAAATACAACGGTTCGCTCAGGAAGTACGGAAAATTCCAGAACAACCACAACCACGACTACTACTCCAACCAGACAGGGAACAACCACTCAAAGTACAACCCCATCCAACAGCAATGTACGAAGCGGAAGTGCAACGCCGTCAAACAGCAACAGCCGTTCCACGACTCCTTCCAACAGCGGGGTAAACAATCGTTCCACTACACCAAGTAGTAGTTCGTCTCCGTCATCATCTTATAGTCGTCCGTCATCATCGAGCAGCAGTTCGTCTTCGGCTCCGAGAAGCAGCGGAAGTTCGTCAAGCAGTTCAAGCAGTAGCGGGGCGAGATCAAGTGGTGGAAGCAGTAGTAGCAGTAGTTCGCCGAGAAGATAGTTTTTGGGTAACAAGTGTATAAAAAATAATACGGCATGGTAGTAGAAAGAGTTGCTAACAATCAGATACTTATTTCGTTTTCGTCCGTAGCAGATGCTTTTGGAATACAACGCTTAATAGATTATGCTAAATATTTGGAAGCTACATCAAAATCGGAAGCAAAACAAGCAGATATTGACGAATTGGCAAATGAAGTAAATGCTAATTGGTGGGAAAAAAACAAATATTGTTTTCTGAAATGAAAATCATTGTAGATGCCAATATTGTTTTCAGCGGGATTTTAAATTCTAATGGAAAAATTGGAGATTTGTTAATCAATTCAAGTAATTTTTTTTCTTTTATCGCCCCCGATTTTCTACGAACTGAAATCTACAATCATCACGAAAAGCTTGTAAAAATCTCCAATCTTACATTGGAAAAAATACTTGAATCGGAATATCAAATTTGCAAATCCATTAGGTTTATGTCCGAAGAGCAAATTGATGAGAGGAGTTGGCAATTTGCAGCGGAACTCACTTATGATATTGACCCAAAAGATATTATTTATATTGCATACGCCCAACAATTTGAAAGTAAAGTGTGGACAGGAGATAAAAAATTGATAAGTGGACTTCGCAAAAAAGGATATTCTCAAATTTTTACAACGGATGATTTATTTATTATTAGAAATAACCAATTAACTTATAATTAAAAAATAATCATTTTATTCAAAAAAAAATTGTATCTTTGCATTTTTAATAAAATAATAATAGACATGAGAAAGCAAGTTGGAATAATGCTAATGTTCTTAGCAACAGGAATATGTGCAAAGGCACAGAATGAAAGAGATGCGTTTCGATACGCTCAATATTCGCCTACGGGAACGGCTCGGTACAGTTCGTTGGCGGGGTCGATGGGGGCTTTTGGTGCCGATTTTACGGGATTGAGTGCAGGAAATCCTGCGGGTATCGGCTTGTTTAAACGGCATGAAATTGCTGTTTCGACTGCCCTTGCGTACAATAAAATCGTTTCTGCCTACAATGGCGAGGAAGAACGAGGCGTAGATTACAGGTTCAGACTCAACAGCTTAGGGGTTGTTTGCGTTTTGTCGCCGCCCGCCAATACAAAATGGAAGATGCTTCATTTCGCAACGGGGTTGAACAAATTGGCACGCTATGACGGCTTTTCGGTTGTGGCGGGAGAAAATGAGGGAAGTAATTTTTGCCAATATCTTGTCGGGATTGCCAATGGAATAAATCATAATTCGTTGTCGGGATTTGCAGGTGCTGCTTGGGATCATTTTTTACTTGACTCCATCGCAACAATGGAATATTACACGCCCGTTGATGCCGATTTTCACCAGCAACAACTCAGGGTTTCAGAAGGTTATCTGAATGAATACATCTTTTCTTTTGGCGGAAATTACAATGATGAACTCTTTTTGGGGGCGACTTTGGGCATTCCGTTTTTCAGATATTATCAACACACCACCTACACCGAATCGAGCAATTCGTATTTTGACACGCTGATTGTGTTTGATGAGTTTCGTTCCCAAGCAACCGGAATAAATTTTAAATTGGGGCTTATTTACCAACCACTTAGATATTTACGTGTGGGTGCAGCCTTCCATACGCCTACGTTTTACCCCAATGTGCGGGAAGAATTTGAAAATTCTTTCGATGTGTGGAATATTCTTTTAGATTCCGCCCTTCATTCTAATTTAATCTACAATAGCGAGAGAAAAAAATCTGATTATCAGCTTCGTACCCCCTATCATGCGATGGCAAATGTTGCTTTTATCTACCGAGACAGGGGCTTTATAAACGTTGATTATGAGTACGTTGACTATACCAATTCCGAGTTGTATGCCAAGTCCCATTCTTTCCACAGTTTTGGAGAGGAAAATAAGAACATACGGGCGAATTATCGAGGTACGCACATTGCTCGCATAGGCGGAGAATTGAATCTGCAGCCCATTGCATTGCGGTTGGGATACGCATACGCAAGCAATCCGTATAGTAAGGAGGTGGAAAAAGATGGTTCGTCTCATACCATTTGCGCTGGCATCGGCATTCGCGGGAAGTCGTTTTTTGCCGATTTTGCCTACATGTATAAATTTTCTCAGGATAAAGATGTTTTTTACGACCATATTTCCGTCAATCCGTATTCCAGTGTGATTACAAATCAACTCTTCGCGCTTACGCTGGGGTGGAAGATAAAGCGGTAGATGGGGGAAAATGATTTCTGCATGAAAATTAAAATAAGTGTCTGATTTTATGAAAATTATGAATAAATTTGTAATTTTATTTTTGATAAGTTTTGCCTTTTCATATTCGTTAGAAGCGCAATACAAAATATACAATGACTAATGTTTCGCATCCTTTTCCAATGCTTTGGTAGACCTTTGATTTAGCCTTTCTTGATAATTGTATTTAGCATATTATCAGCACATTGTCTTTTTCATTTTTTAACTTGCTTGTTTATAGTGAATTTCGATTATGTTTTCTACCCATTGAGCAATTTCAGGTTTACTCATTAGCAAGACCGCGAAGACGAAGCAAACGGAAAGCCGCCCCGTTTTGGTTACAAAC
>Ga0082212_10004458_pt1 | contig 19409 bp, 18 predicted proteins | sample TergutNt197P3_FD_71548 | JGI IMG/M metagenome (GOLD analysis project Ga0082212, IMG submission 71548) | Neocapritermes taracua P3 segment gut microbial communities from Petit-Saut dam, French Guiana - Nt197 P3 | ecosystem: Host-associated > Arthropoda: Insects > Digestive system > Gut ... | reverse complement strand
GGTGTGGGAGGCGGGCAAACCAGTGTTCTACCCCCGGGCGGATGAAATCGGGGAAGCGCTGGGGGAAGACATCTACGGCAGGGGGGAGAGCTATCGCGGAGACAATTCGGATAACGACAGCGCGTCTGGGTCTGCCGCTCCGGTCAGGGGGCAGCTGCAATACAAGCTGGCGCGCGCGGATCTGCTCATCCTGGAGGATTTGGGAACGGAGAGGCTTACGGATTTTGCGGAAGAGCAGCTGATCAGGCTCATTGACCAAAGGATCAACTGGCAGAGGCCGTGGATGATCACCAGCCATTTGGTCGGGGATAAGTTTACAAGCAGGTATGACCCGCGGCTGGTGGACAGGGTGCTGGGAGAGGGACTAAGGCTCTACCTAAATGAAAGCAGCATTCGTTTCAAGCGCGCGCAAGACAGTCTTGGGCCTGATGCATAGGAAGCGGTCAACAGCAGCCGATCGGCTAGCCGAACATCGCTAACGGACTACCACGCGAACATACTACCGTGCGAACGGACTGCTGCATGAACATTCTGTCGCGTGAACATACTGCTGGGAGAAAAGGCGCAGCCAACCGAAAGGTTGGCTTCTTGGCTTTGCGGGAACGGACGCCGGGACAGCATGATTTATGAATAATCTATGAATTTTTTTTGTTGAATTTTTAAAAATAGTGTGGTATAAAGTGGTGGTTAGTGGTATACTGTGGAGGATAAAGGGGCGCCGGTGGAGCGGGGCGCCAAGGATAAACCTACAGAGGCGCTTCGGGAAGGGGGATAGGCGGCATGGCCTTTAGCGGCGAATACAGGCACGGCATCGATGAAAAAGGACGCTTGATCATGCCGGCAAGGTTTCGCGGAAGCCTTGGGAGCAGTTTTATGCTATCCAAGGGGCTGGAGGCTTGTCTATTTGCCTATCCTATGGACGCTTGGGCTAAGCTGGAGGAAAAGCTGAATGCCCTGAGTGTGTTCAACCGCAGCAACCGGGATTTGAAGCGGCGCTTTTTTTCCGGTTCGGACGAATGTGAAATCGATAAACAAGGCAGGTCCTTGATCAACCAAGAGTTTCGGAGCCACGCGAATCTGACCAAAGAGGTCTATGTCGTAGGCGCGGGCGACCATTTGGAGATCTGGGATAAGGACGCGTGGGAGAATTACCGCAGCGGGCTGGATGATGGATTTGAAGCCCTGGCAGAGGAAGTCTTCCAGTGATCCCCTTTCAGCACGAGCCGGTATTGCTTCAGGAAGTCTTGGGTATACTGGATCTCAAACCGGGGCTGACCGTCGTAGACTGCACTGTGGGCGGGGGCGGGCATAGCCGGGCGATGCTGGAGAGGATCCTGCCGACGGGATTCCTGCTGGCGATCGATCAGGACGCGCAGGCGCTGGATGCGGCGGCGGCGAATCTTGAGATAACCGTGACAGAAGCTGGCGCGGCGCAAGCTGGTATCGCATTGACAAGCAGTGCCGCAAAAGAGCAGCCGTATCTACTGGTACACAGCAACTTCTCGGAGATCAAAGGGATACTGGCCGGTCAAGGGATCGACGGAATCGACCGGGCGCTGATGGATCTGGGCGTATCCTCCTTCCAACTGGACGAAGGGGGCAGGGGCTTTAGCTACCAGCATCCGGGGGTTTTGGACATGCGGATGGATCCGGGAGGCGACAGGCCTTCGGCGCGGCAGGTTCTCAAGGAGGCTACCCCACAGGAGCTGGAGCAGATCCTGTGGGCATATGGCGAAGAACGCTGGAGCCGGAGGATAGCGGAGTTCATTGTGGCCGAAAGAGAACAGTCCCCCATCGAGACGACGGATCAACTGACAGCGATCATCAAGAAAGCGATCCCGTCAGGGGCGAGGCAAGAAGGCCCCCACCCCGCAAGGCGCACCTTTCAGGCGCTGCGGATCCATGTCAACCGGGAGCTGGACGTCCTGAAGCAGGCCATCACCGACACGGTCGAGGCATTGACGCCGGAAGGTATATTGGCAGTAATCACCTTCCACTCCCTGGAAGACAGGATCGTGAAGGATACATTTAGGTCGTTGGCGGCAGGCTGTATCTGCCCGAAGAGTTTCCCCGTATGCGTATGCGGCATAGTCCCGGCAGGCAAAGTCATTACACCCAAGCCGCTTACCCCAGGCGCAGAAGAGGCGGCGCGCAACCCCAGAAGCAGGAGCGCGAAGCTGCGGGCATTCAGGAAAACAAGCAAGGCGCAATCGCAGGCACAGGAGTAGAAAATATGGCGGAACCACTTCGCAGAGTATCAGGCGAACCATACCCATTGCCCGGACTGGAGCCTGAGAGGCAGTCTGGCAGGAACACCGACATAAGCCCCAAACGGCTGATCAGCCGCCAGGTGCGATCCAATGCCCAATACAGGCGTACGATCGCGTGGCTGTTTTTGGGGATGTTCGCCGTGCTGTTCCTTCTGGGGTTTTCCTATACATATGTAAAGGCAGGCGTTAGCCGGCTGAATTACCAAATGCATGCCGTGCAAAACGAGAATGAACAGATCGTGCTGGATAATGCCAAGATCATGGGGCAAATCGCTGAATTGCGTTCGCTGGACAGGATCGAGGCAATCGCCATCCAGGAGCTGGGGATGGTGAAGAACGAATCTGTGGAATATATGGTGCTCTCTGATACGATCGTCGCGGAAGGGAAGATCAGGCCCGCAGAGGGCGACGAACAGGGAGAACGGGAGAAGTTAACGCCTCTCGGCGTAGCATTCCGATATATCGCGGACTTAATCAGGCGGTAGCGGAGGCGGGGTTTCCCACAAGCAAGCCCCCTGTGATTCACTATATAGGAAAAGAGTATGCGTCAGAAACCCGTATCCATAAATAGTAAGAGAAGGATCCAGATCATCCTGGTCATTGCGTCCCTGGCTTTTGCGGGGCTATTTGGCAGGTTGGCCTGGATTCAGCTGTATAAAGGCGCGGAATACGAAAACCTTGCATTCGAACACCGCTATAACCAAGTCACTCTGGACGCTATGCGGGGCTTCATCTACGATGCGAAGGGCAGGCCCTTGGCTATAAGCGTGATGACGGATACAGTGATCGCGAACCCGATTGAAGTATTTAAATCCGGAAAGGTTGACCAGATCTCCGCGCAGCTGGCTGAGATTCTGGAGATGGACAAGGAGGCCCTACGGAAAAAATTCAGCGACAATGAAAAGCGCTGGTTTATGTATGTCAAGAGGAAGGTACAGGAGGACAAGGCCAAGGCGATCAGGGCGCTTAAGCTTCCCGGGATCAGCTTTCAGGATGAGGCGATGCGGGTGTACCCTAAGGGACCCTTACTGGCGAATTTCCTAGGCTTCGTGGGGACGGACAATAACGGGCTGAGCGGGCTGGAGATCAGCTATGACAGCATCCTTTCGGGGACGCCGGGGCGGCTTATGCTGGAGCAGGATACCCGAGGGCGCAATATCCCCGCCACCGTCCAGAAGCTTATCCCTTCGCAGGATGGCGCCAGTATCGTCCTGACCATCGACGAGACGGTCCAGTATATCCTGGAAAGGGAGATCGCCGCGGCAGTGGAGAAGTATCGCCCGGAGAAGATGGGCATCCTGGCCATGGAGCCAAAGACCGGCCGCATTCTGGGCATGGCGCAGTATCCTACATTCGACCCCAATCATTTTAACGAATACGGGCAGCAGGATTGGCGCAATATCCTCGTTTCGGACGTCTACGAGCCTGGATCGACCTTCAAGACCGTCGTGATGGCCGGCGCCATCGAGGAAGGCATAGTCTCTTTGAATGACCAGTTTACTTGTAGCGGTACGATTAAGCTGACCGCAGGCACGATGCAGTGCTGGCGCGGGCTGCCCCACGGGCGGCAGACCTTTGTAGAAGGCGTGCAGAATTCCTGTAATCCGATGTTCATCGACATTGGGTTAAAAATGGGCAGAGATACGTTTTATAAATACCTGAATGGATTCGGCTTTGGCAGAAAAACAGGCATCGATCTGGCTGGCGAGGCGGCGGGGATTCTGGTTCCCCAGCGGACATGCCGGGAGCTGGATCTGGCCAGTATGAGCATCGGGCAATCCAATGCGGTGACCCCACTGCAGTTGTTGAATGCGTTCTGCGCGATCGCCAATGGCGGGAGCCTGATGAAGCCGCAGATCGTGAAAGAGATACAGGATTCGGAAGGAAATGTCCTGCAAGAAATCGCTCCGGAAGTGATCAGGCAGGTCATATCCCAGGCCACGTCGGATAGGGTCATGGGCGTCCTGGAGACTGTCGTCAGCTCAGGGACGGGAAAGACCGCTTATATCGAAGGATATCGGGTAGGCGGCAAGACCGGGACAGCGCAGAAAGTCATTTCGGGCAAAGGTTATGCGGAACATGAGTCCATTGTGTCCTTCATGGGCGTCGCCCCTGTCAATGATCCACAGGTCGCCTGCCTGGTGATGATGGATAACCCGCATGCGGACTCCGTCACTGGGGGGGCTACCTGCGGGCCGATCTATCAGGCGGCGATGCAGGATGTGCTAAGTTATCTCCAAGTCCCGATCCAGGTGGAGCCACAGCGCGTCAACGCGCCTTCCCTGGACGAGATTACGCTGCTGGACTTGACAGAGATGCCCGTGCCCCTGGCGGAAAACCTGGCGGCGAGTCAAGGGATGGCGGTGTCCGTTGTGGGGACAGGCAGCCAGGTCTATGCGCAGCTGCCTTTGGCCAATACGAGGATGATGCGGGGCGGCGGAGTCGTACTCTACACGAATAAACCGGATACCGAGATGCAGGGCAAGAGGACAACGACGCCTGACTTGGCGGGTATGACGGCAGCAGAGGCGCGGACGGCAGCGAAGGCGTGGGATCTGCAGTTTGAATCCAGAGGCAGCGGCGTCGTGGTAAGCCAGCAGCCAGCGCCTGGGACGATGGTGTTTCCCGGCACCTTGGTCACAGCAAGCCTGGAGGAGCCGGTGACCGGAGGCATGCAGGAGCTGGCCGGACCATGATGCGGGGCAGCGAGTCAGCGGGGCAGCGGGGCAGCGAGGCTGTAGAACAGGGCGTCGGGCTGCGAGAGATGGGAAGCGTGGCGACGGGCGATGAAGCGAGATGGCGGGGGGAAGCATCGTGAAGCTGAAAGAGCTTACTGAGGGCAGCGTAAGCATATGCCGATGGCACAGCAGTATTGATTGGGAGCAGGAAATCAAGTCCGTCAAGGCGGATTCCCGGGCGATCGAGCCGGGGGACATCTTCGTCGCAGTCAAAGGCGAATACCACGACGGGCACCAATACGCAAAACAGGCCTTGCAGAAGGGCGCCGTCGCGCTCATCGTAGAGGACAAGGGGTATTGCGCTGACGGGGAGCCTTGGATACTGGCCAAAAGCAGCAGGGACGTCTACGGCGTCATGGCGCAGAACATGGCGGGCAAGCCTTCCCTGATGATGAACGTAATCGGCGTCACCGGCACGAACGGAAAGACGACGACGGCGCATATGATCGCCGCTATATTGGAGGAGGCCGGGAAGAGAACATCTGTCCTGGGGACGATCTACAATCGGATCGGCAATCAACGGTTCGACGCCCAGCTGACGACGCCGGACTGCGGCGAATTAGCAGACCTCTTCCGACAAATGGCGGAGGCGCAGACAGAATATGCGGTCATGGAAGTAAGCTCCCATGCCTTGGATCAGTCCCGGGTAGCCGGGATTGAATATGATTTGGCGATTTTTACAAATCTCAGCCAGGATCACCTTGACTACCATCAGGATTTGGAAAGCTATTTTGGCGCGAAAGCCAGGCTTTTTTCCGGGCTCAAACCCCAGGGGGAGAAGAAGCGCAAAAAGGTCGCGGTGATTAATCTGGATGACGCCGCCGGCGAGAGGCTGATGGACTACTGCAGCACGCCGGTGATCACCTATGGCTTCGGCGCATTATGCCAACTCCGTGCGGAAGAGGCGAGCCTTACGGCGTCAGGGATCCGCTACCGTCTCATCAACGGCGCGGAGACGCATGAGATCAAGATGCATTTGCACGGGCGGTTCAATGTCTATAATTCCCTGGCTGCGATCGGGGCTGCCTTGGTGGAAGGCGTAGATATGGAGACGATTAAAAAAGCCTTAGCGGAAATGCCGCCGGTACCCGGTAGATTCCAACAGGTGGAAGCGCCTGGCGCGCCGTTGCCCTTTCAGGTCTTCGTCGATTACTCCCATACCCCGGATAGTATTGAGAAATGCCTATCCAGCGCCAGGGAAATCTGCACGGGGAGGATCATCAGCGTATTTGGCGCTGGCGGGCACAGGGACGCTACAAAACGCCCGAAGATGGGGGAGGCAGCAGCCCGCTTATCGGATATCGCGATTGTGACTTCGGATAATCCCAGGGACGAGGAGCCATTCGCCATCATGCAGGATATTCTGGAGGGGATGGACAGCCCTTCCGCGATAGCGGAAATCCTAACCGAGCCGGATAGGGGGAAAGCCATCGCCTTGGCAATATCCAAGGCGAAACAGGGAGATATGGTTCTGATCTGCGGGAAAGGCCATGAGGACTATCAGATCATCGGCAACGATAGGCTCCCTTTCGATGACTATACCGAAGCGCAAAAACACATGAGAGGGCGATGAACCATATTGGATAAGCTGGTCGCTTTTCTATCAGGCATAGGCCTAACAGTAGCCGGGCTATTCGCCCTGATCCCGGTTCTGCGCAAGTTGAAATTCGGGCAAACCGTCAGAGAAGACGGACCCCAGAGCCACCTTGCGAAGACAGGGACGCCAACTATGGGCGGATGCATATTTCTTCTTGTGATCCCGCTGGCAGTGCGTATCTCCGGCGAGGTCCCCTGGGAAGGCGCGATGGCAATAGGATTGATCTGGGCTATGGGGGCGCTGGGGTTTCTCGACGACTTCCTGAAAATCAGGAGGCGCCATGCAGATGGATTGCGTTCCAGGCAGAAGATGGCAGGACAGATCCTTATCTCTACTCTATTTGCGGCAGCCTTTTGGTGGATGCGCGGGGGGCGGATGTGGATCCCCTTCGTCAATATAGAGTATGATTTTCAAATCCTCTTTATCCCAATCGCTGCATTTATCATCATTGCCACAGGAAACGGCGTGAATTTTACCGACGGGATAGATGGCTTATGCTCGGGCGTAACGGCGATCATCGCAATGGCTTTTGTCCCTCTGAGCGTTGCCTGGCGGATGCCCCTGATCGGGAGGCTATCTGCTGCGCTGCTGGGGAGCTGTATGGGCTTTTTGTTCTTTAACAGGCCTCCGGCCAAGGTCTTCATGGGGGATACCGGATCGCTGTCCCTGGGGGCCGCGGTAGCGGCCTTGGCATTATTGACGGATACGGCGCTCATGCTGCCTTTACTGGGCGTAGTCTATATGGCAGAGGTACTGTCCGTGATCCTGCAGGTCAGATATTTCAAGATGACCGGGGGCAAGCGGCTTTTCCGCATGTCCCCGATCCACCATCACTTTGAATTGAGCGGGTGGAGTGAGATCCGCATAAACGTTATGTTCTACTTGGTGACATTTGCCGCTGCGGCGGCATTCCTATGGATCGTCGTATAATGAGGGCAAAATGATCGACACGTTTCTGTACGAAAACAAGAGGTATTATCTGGTGGGCGCGGGAAAGAGCGGTATCGCCGCGGCGAAGTGGCTTCTGGCGCAAGGCGCCCTCGTGTGCCTTAATGAAATCAAAGACCTAAGCAGCTTTGCCCCCGAGAGCAGGGAGGAAATCCAAGCCTTGGCGCAAGCAGGCGCGACGCTGGACTTTGGCAGCGCCGCTGACCCTGCGCGCTGGAATGCGGAATATGTGATCACCAGCCCGGGCGTGCCCCTGGATCTCCCCGGGATCCGCGCGGCTGCGGAAGAGGGCGCCCCGGTAACCAATGAGATAGAACTGGGGTGGCAGGCAAGCAATGCGCAGATCGTAGCGGTGACAGGCAGCAATGGGAAAACCACAGTAACCAGCTTGATCGGCGAAATCCTGGAAGACGCGGGATTTGCGCCTTTTGTCGGGGGGAATATCGGGACGCCCTTTATCCATGCCGCGCAGGCAATGGGAGCGGCAGATTGGGCGGTGCTGGAGCTTTCCAGCTTCCAGTTGGCAGGCGCACTCTCCCTAAAGCCGAAGGTGGCGGTGTTTCTGAATCTGACGCCGGATCACACAGACTGGCATAAAGGCTTCGAGAATTATGCCGCGGCAAAATGGCGGATCGCGGCTTGGCAAGGCTTGGGTGACAAGCTGATCCTGAATTACGACGATCCCTTGCTCCGCGCCGAAGGGGAAGAGAGGATTCGTGCGGGAAAGGCATTCTTGGACGGATACGGCGCAAGCGGCGATCTGGCGCCGGGCACAGCGGGCGGACCGGCGGTCATGTGGTTTAGCCGCAAGGAAAAGCCTGCAAGTGGCGTCTATGTAGAGGACGACGGATGGGTGACCTGGCGCAGGGATGGGGCTATAGGCGCCAGGGATATGCGGAATAGGATGAACGGCGGGAGGAAGATCATGCCCATAGAGGAATTCCCGCTGCCCGGAAACCATAATCTGGAGAACCTGCTGGCAGCGATTGGCGCGGGGCTGGCGCTTGGGATTGAACCTGAGACGTTGCGCAGATCCGCAGGGGCGTTCAAGGCGATCGAACACAGGATGGAGCCGGCGGGGGAATATGGCGGCGTACTTTATGTGAACGACTCCAAGGCGACCAACCCGGACTCGGTGATCAAGGCATTGGACGCCTACGAAAGGCCGGTCATTCTCATCGCCGGGGGGGATGGAAAAGGCGCGCCTTTTGCGGAATTGGCAAAAAAAATAGAAGAAAAAGTCAAACTAACGGTACTTATCGGTAGGGATGGCGGTATAATAAAAGAGGCGCTGGATGCACAGGGGTATAGGCAGACTTTGTCTGCGGAAGGCTTTTTGGAGGCCATCGCCTTGTGCCGGGATCATGCGGCGCCTGGCGACGTCGTCCTACTATCGCCTGCCTGCGCCAGCTATGATATGTTTCACAACTATGAAGAGCGGGGCAGGGAGTTCAAACGGATCGTTGGGGAAATATGTACCCGGGCAGGGAGCTAACCATGGCGACGAACAGCAATGTACTCCAAATGAATCGTGCGAAGAATCCGGCGCGGCGCGAAGCGCAAAGTACATCTACCCTCCTGCTGAAGAAGGGTACGCCGGATATGTGGTTGTTTTTCATTACCGTTTTTCTGGTGGGGATCGGTGTGATCATGGTCTTTAGCGCCAGTTATTATGATACTCTTTCCAGCGACCCATTCGAATACTTGAAACGGCAAGGCGCCTTTGCGGGGATTGGCTTAGTGATCATGCTGCTTGCCATGAACGTGAACTATCTGAAGTACCGCTTTACCGCGAAATATCTTTTATACGGCACGTTCTTCCTATTGGCGGTCGTGTTTTTCTTTGAAGATATCCACAGCGTCCACCGATGGATCCCTTTGGGGATCATCAATTTGCAGCCTTCTGAAGTAGCGAAATTCACACTGTCCATCTACCTGGCGGACAGGTTGAGTAAGAGAAATGCCGACCCCAACGACCTCCCAAAGGTGCTCGGCCCCCTCGTTCTGATCGTAGGGCTTGCGCTCCTGCTGATCTACAAAGAGCCGGATCTGGGCGCTGCCGTGACCTTAGCGGGAATTTGCGTTGCCATACTATTCTCCGCAGGTCTGTCCTGGTTCTACATTTTCGGGACTGCGCTGGCCGGTGGGGGGCTGGTGTATCTCCTTATCCGCTCCAGTGAATATCAGATGCTTCGCATTCAAGGTTTCCTGGATCCTTGGTCTGATCCGCTCAATACCGGATACCAGGTGATCAATTCCTATTTTGCCCTTGGATCCGGACGGTTTTGGGGCGTAGGCATAGGCGGAAGCAGGCAGAAACTAGGATTTTTGCCTGAGCAAAGCACAGACTTTATTTTTTCCATTACCGGGGAGGAACTGGGCTTCATCGGCGCCGGTTTTATCATGATTCTGTTTTTACTGCTTGCCTGGAGGGGCTACCTTATCGCCCTGCATTGCCCGGGGCTGTATGGCAGCCTGCTGGCGGTAGGCATCACCACCAGCCTTGTGTTCCAGGCCGCGCTGAATCTGGGCGTGGTGACAGGCGCCCTGCCCGTGACCGGGATCGCGTTGCCGTTCCTTAGTTACGGGGGTTCATCCCTGCTGATGTCGATGGGGTCGGTGGGGGTACTGCTCAACATTTCCCGTTACCACCTGTGACGCGTCTTTTCTGTTTCTGGCTGCGCCCGCATCTTCGTCGTCGCGGACTCCACGCTTTTGCTTCCACGTAAAACGTGAAAGCTCATGTGTTCCGTCGCTCCTCCTCTTCCCACGAAATCTGTCGATTTCGCGGGGTCTGGGGAGTAGGTCGAGTACCATCAAGTGAGGTAAATATGACAAGAGTTATCGTGACCGGCGGCGGGACCGGCGGACACATCTATCCGGCTCTGGCGATTGCTGACGGGATCAAGAAGCGTTGGCCGGATACGGACGTCCGCTATATCGGCGGGAGGGGCGGGATGGAGAGCAGGATTGTCCCCCAGGCCGGATACCCCTTCTGGGGAATCTCGGCGGAAGGCTGGCAGGGCAGGAGGATCCGCTCGCTTGCTACCGCGCTCAAAGTCGACTTGTCCGGCAGCCGTGAAGCGGAAGGCATTATCCGCGCTTTTCAGCCTGAGGCAGTGATCGGTACGGGGGGCTTCGTTTGCCTGCCGGTAGGGCTTGCCGCAGCGAAGAAGCGGATCCCCATATACCTCCACGAGCAAAATGCTATGCCCGGGCTGACCAACCGCCTTATGTCGGTCTGGGCGAAAAAGATTATGGTCAGCTTCGAAGAGTCTGTTCACCGCTTTCCCCACCTCAGTGGAAGGAAGGCAGTCGTCACCGGCTTACCGGTAAGGGATTCCATCATCCAAGCAGACGCAGAGGAAGGCTATGCTTTCTTTCAGCTTGATCCGAATAAAAAGACGATTCTCGCCGTAGGCGGCTCCCTGGGCGCAGAACGGATTAACAGGGCGATGCTGCAGGTCGTAGGGCAGTTGTATCGCAACCACGATGTACAGGTGATTTTCGCGACAGGGCAGAGGGATTTTCAGCATGTGACGGAAGAATTAGACGCCGCCGGTATCCAATGGGATACCTCTGCCGGCGCCCAGAGCAATATCAGGGTGCTGACCTACATTGATCGGATGGATCTGGCTTACGCAGCCGCAGATATTTTTGTCGGCAGGTCAGGGGCCTCCACCATGGCGGAGGTTACTTTGAGCAGGCTGCCGGCGATCCTTGTGCCCTACCCGCACGCAACAGAAAACCATCAGGCACATAACGCAATCAGCCTGGCGGACAAAGGCGGGGCCATTTTGCTGGAGGATAGCGGGCTAAACGGGAACGTCTTGCTTACGTCACTTCTGGAACTGCTGGCGGATGACCACAGGCGCGCGGCAATGGCGGAATGCAGTTATAAAGCTTCCTACGGGAGGGCTTTAGAGGATATCTTGGATGTGTTATCGGAAGCGATTTCCTAAGCGCTCGTTTTTTCTTTGATTCTGGTTTGAGTTTTGTTAAGGAGTATGCAGATCGCGATGGCTACGGATGGAAAATGGCACTTTATCGGCATAGGCGGCGTGGGTATGAGCGGTATCGCTAAGGCGTGGCTGGAGCTGGGGAACCAGGTCAGCGGCTCGGACTTGGCTGCCTCCCCATTAACCGATCGACTGTCCCTGCTTGGCGCCGACGTCCATATCGGGCAGCATGACCCAGTAAACATCACCGACGATGTGGAAGCGGTGGTGGTGTCCAGCGCGATCCGCGCGGACAACCCGGAGCTTCTTGCCGCCAGAGAGAAAGGGCTGGATGTGATCCATCGGGGGGCGTGCCTTGCCCGCCTCATGCAGCATAAGAGGGGCGTCGCGGTGTCCGGCGCCCATGGAAAAACCACGACCAGTTCCATGATTGCCTTCTTGCTGGAGAGAAGCGGCATGCAGCCTGCTTTTTTCATCGGGGCGCATGTGGAGGATCTGGGGACGAACGGCAGATGGGGCGAAGGGGAATATATGGTGGCGGAGGCGGATGAGTCCGACGGGTCCTTTTTGGAGCTTTCGCCGGAGATCGCCGTAGTGACGAATGTGGAGGACGACCACCTGGACTATTATAACAGCATGGAAAAGATTGACGAAGCTTTCCTAACATTCGCGGCGAAAGCCCAGGAGAAAGGCTTGGCGGTACTATGCCTGGATGATCCGGGCGTAAAGAGGCTTATGCAAGGAATCGCGAGGGACAAAACGATCACCTACGGTACGGATCCTGACGCTGACCTAAGAGGTAGGGATCTGCGCTACGAGAACGGCCTTATGATGGGGGAAGTCAGCTGGCACGGCGAAATGGTCGGCACCCTTACCCTGCAGCTCTACGGAAAGCACAATCTGCTCAATGCCATGGCTGCCGCCGCGGTAGGCCGGGAGTGTGGTCTGGGGTTCGAGGAAATATTTACCATTCTGCGGGAATTCAGGGGCGCCCACAGACGACTAGAGTACCTGGGGGAAACGGGTGGCGTAAAGGTCTATGACGATTATGCGCACCACCCCACAGAGATCAAAGCTACGCTTGACGCCGCCGGCTATATCGGCGCGAATCGATTGCTGGTGATGTTTCAACCCCACCGCTATACCCGGACGCTGCTCCTGGCGAAGTCTTTTGGCGTGGCTTTCGACGGGGCGGACGAGCTGATCCTGCTTCCCGTATATAGCGCGGGTGAAGACCGGATCGAGGGGGCAGATGTGGGATTGATAGCCGAAGAGGTAGATAAAAACCGCAGCAAAAAAGCGATGATTGCCGCCGGATTTGAGGAGGCATCTGCGATGGTCGCAGGCTTGATGGCCCCTGGGGATATGGTGCTTACAATGGGCGCGGGGGATATACGCAAGGCGGGGGAATTGCTGCTAATTCACACAAGAGGCGTCGGTTCACATGGAATGGAATAAAATAGCAAACTGGATCGAAGAGAAACAAATCGGAAAATGGCAAGCAGCCGCCCCACTAGCGGCGCACACCTCCTGGAAAATCGGCGGTCCTGCCCGACTGCTGGCTTGGCCGGTGGGGGAAGAGGAAATGGTCAGCCTTGTGCGCCATTGCATCAGCCAGGGGTATCCATACCGTGTATTGGGCGCAGGGACAAATCTGCTGGTCGCGGATCAGGGGGTTGACGCCCTGGTGATCCATACCGGGGCGCTGCGGCAGCTGACATGGGGCGAAAGCAGTGAGAACCGCGACGCAGGAGAGCAAGGCGCCGAGAAGACAAGCGCGGGAACGCAAAGCCCTGAGGAAATAAGCGCGGGAGCGCAAGGCCCAGAGGAGACAAACGCAGGAGCGCAAGGCCCTGAGGAGACAAGCGCGGGAGCGCAAGGCGCCGAGGTGACTGCGGGGGCGGGCGTTCCCCTCGCGGCGCTGGCGGACGCTGCCGCAAGGCGCGGGCTGAGCGGGCTGGAATTCGCCGCCGGGATTCCCGGTTCCCTGGGAGGGGCGCTGGTGATGAACGCCGGCGCGTATCAAGGGCAGATGTCGGACGTGGTAGTGTCGGTGCGGGTCATCGGCGCGGACGGCGAGGTCGAGGATGTTGGTATAGAGGACCTGTCATTCGGCTACCGGAGCAGCAGCCTGCGAGGGCAGGGGAAGCTTATCCTGAGCGGAAGTATACATCTTGGCAGAGGGGATGCGGCGCAAAGCCTGGCGCTGATGCAGGGTTATCTGGAAATGCGCCGGAATAGCCAGCCCTTAGACCAGCCAAGCGGGGGCAGCGTGTTCCGCAATCCTGAGGGGGGCGGGGCGGGGCGCTATATCGACCAAGCCGGGCTGAAAGGCCTGCGGGTCGGCAATGCGCAGATTTCACCCAAGCACGCAAATTTCATTGTAAATCTGGGCGGCGCAAAGGCCGGAGAAGTCAGAGAGCTGATGGATATAGCCTGCACAGAAGTCAAGGCGAGATACGGCGTCGCCTTGGAAAGCGAAATTGTGTACTGGGGCTAGGGCCTGGAGCTAAGGCCCACTTTTGATACTGGACAAAGGCGAAGGTATCCTATATTATTAGGAGTCGAAAGGGACTTGCTTCGTGTCAATCAATCAAACCAACTACATGCATAGACTAAGGCTACGCCGCCTGAAACGCGCATTGAGTACGATGGTTGGCTTGCTGATTATTTTTCTTTTTGGCTACGGTGGTTACGCGCTGGCGAACTCCAGTTTTTTTGACATTACGGAGATCAGGATTCAAGGAAACGGGACCGTCAGCAGGGATGAAATCATCGCCATGTCCGGCTTGCGCTACGGCGCTAATTCGCTTAAATACCATCTGGGGCAAGTCAGGGCAAATATCCTGTCCCAGCCCTATGTGAAGACGGCGGAGGTTTCCCGGGTTTTGCCTAACCGGGTGGACATCAGGGTCAGTGAACGGACTCCAGCCGCTCTGATCCGCACGGAGGATAAGTTCTGGGTACTGGACGAGAGCGGGTATTGCCTCGTAGAGGCTGGGCTTATCACAGCGCAAAGCCGCGCCTTGCCGAATATCCGCTGCAGCGAAGAGGCGGCAAAGCTCGCCCCTGGGGAGCGATCCCAGGACAAAGGCGTACTCGCCGCGTTGGCGCTGATCAAGAGGCTGGACCCCTTCTTTATGGAGAGCATCCTTGAGTTTGAGGCTTCCTCCGCAGAGAGATTGGCAGTGATCTGCATGGACGGCTTGCCGGTGTATTTCGGGCAGCCGGAGGATTTGGACCGAAAGCTCCAGAATTATGAAGAGTTGCTGATCAAAAATGCTGAGCAATGCAACGGGGAGACCTTGGAATATGTGGATCTGCGGTATGACACCCAGATCACGCTAAAGAAGAAGCAGTGATACTAGGAGGGATTGCAGTGCCGTTAGAATTTGATATGGACAATCTTACTGGGCGCGAGATTATTAAGGTAATGGGCGTCGGCGGAGGCGGGGGGAACGCGATCAACCGTATGATCGACTGCGGGCTCAAGGGCGTGGAGTTTATCGCATTGAATACAGACGGGCAGGCGCTTGAGCGGTCGAATGCGGACTTCCGTATCCAGCTGGGGCCAAAGCTCACCAGGAACCTAGGCGCCGGCGGCAGGCCGGAGGTCGGGGAAAAGGCCGCGGAGGAGAGCAGGGATGACATCGCCTCCCTGATCAAGGACGCCAATATGCTCTTTGTCACCGCCGGTATGGGCGGCGGCACGGGGACAGGGGCTGCCCCCGTCATTGCGCAGATTGCCAAAGAAGAAGGCGTCCTTACCGTCGGTATCGTGACCCGCCCGTTCCTCTTCGAGGGGAAAAAGCGGGCGCGGCAGGCTGAGGATGGCATCGCAAAGCTCAGGGAAAGCGTGGATGCGTTAATCACGATCCCTAACGAGAAGCTCCTCCAAATCGTGGACAAGAATACCACCATGACGGACGCCTTCCTCATGGCGGATGAAGTGCTGATGCAGGGCGTGCAGGGCATCACCGATCTGGTGAAGTCCCCTGGCGACGTGAACCTGGACTTCGCCGACATCACCACCGTGATGAAGGACGGGGGCGAGGCGCTCATGGGGATCGGACAGGCCAACGGCGAGAAAAAGGCTGCCCAAGCCGCACAGGCCGCTATTTCCAGCCCGCTGCTGGAGATCCCCATCGACGGGGCAAAACGTGTGTTGTTCAATATCACCGGCGGCGCAGGGCTTACCTTGAGCGAAGTCAATGAGGCGGCGTACCTGATCACCGAGGCTGCCGACCCTGAGGCAGAGGTCATTTGGGGGCAGGCAATCGATGAGGAGCTGAACGACAGCATCCGGATCACCGTGATCGCCACCGGTTTTGGCCCCGGGCGAAACCGGGAAGCCGCAAAAACACAGCCAGGCGCCGGCGCGCGCCAGACGCCGCCGCCGGGCAGCGCCAGCACCATCGACCTGGAGCCGATTTTTAACAGGGAGACAAGGAGCGACAGCACGCAATTTAGAACCATCACTGAGATGATTTCGAAGAACGCGGATTTGCCGGCGTTTCTACAGAACAAAGATTTTCCGGAAGAATGAGCGCCTACACTGGTTCGTATAGTAGGGAAGGCTTGCGCGTGTGTTGGATGAAGGGAATAGGCTGCATGGAGAAGAGGCTGTCCAGAAGCATGGACGTCTCTTTTATACAGGAGCAAAAAAAGAAGGAGCGAAAAGATGAACAGCATTATTGAGAACGTGAAAGAGTATTACGGCAGACAGCTACAGGGTAAGGGAGACCTTCAGTCCGGCGCTTGCTGCTGCGCAGACGCGCCGCCCGCGGAAATCAGGGCAATACTGCCCCTTATCGCCGACGAGATTCTGGATAAGTTCTACGGCTGCGGTTCGCCTTTCCCGTCGCTGCTGGAAGGGATGACGGTACTGGATCTGGGCTGCGGGACAGGGAGAGACGTGTACATCGCGTCTAAGCTCGTTGGGGAGTCCGGATGCGCGATCGGCGTGGACATGACCACGGAACAAATTGAGGTTGCGATGAAATATCAGGAGGAGCATCGCGAACGTTTTGGTTATCAAAGCTCGAACGTCAAATTCTATCAGGGATACATCGAAGACTTGGCGTCGCTGGGAATCAAAGACAGCAGTATTGACGTGGTGATATCCAACTGTGTGATCAATTTGTCTCCGGCGAAAGAGCAGGTGTTCAAGGAGATCTATCGTGTCCTAAAACCAGGCGGGGAGCTCTATTTCTCTGATGTGTTCGCTGACAGGCGCATCCCGGAAGCGCTGGCGACAGATCCGATACTGCGCGGCGAATGCCTGGGCGGTGCGATGTATACCGAGGACTTCCGCAGGATCATGGCGAAATGCGGGTGGGCGGACTTCCGTTACATGAGCGCCTGCGTCCTTGATCTTGATAATGAGGAAATCGTGGAACTGCTTGGATTCGCTACATTCACATCACTGACGGTAAGGGCATTCAAGCTCGATGGGCTGGAAGATCTTTGCGAGGATTACGGGCAGGTCGCCTACTATGACGGCAGTATTCCAGGGAGCCCGCATTACTATGACCTTGACGATCATCATCGGTTCTACAAAGGGAAACCTATGCTTGTCTGTGGAAATACGGCGGCTATGGTTTCCGATACCCGCTTAAGCAAAGCCTTTAAAGTCATTGGAGACCGTTCGGTGCATTACGGCGCCTTTGACTGCGCGTCAGGCGGGAGCGATACAGCGGCTGAATCCTGTTCCTGCGCGTCAGGCGCGTGCTGCTAAGAAAGGGCTGAAAACATGAGTGATCTGACTTCTCTACAATGCGCCTGCCCGAAAACCACATGCGAGAACTACGGTAAATGCACCGATTGTGTGGCGAAACACAGGGATACCGACAGTGTACCGTTCTGTCTTTTCCCCGAGAATAACGGCGACAAAAGCATGGAGAATCTATACCGAAAGCTGAAAGCGCGGTTCGGGGAATAGACGCATTAAAATCCAGTCATGACCAGTGCCCGGGGTTTGTCATCCTTATGAGGACAAACCCCGGGCACGTTGTGCTACGCAAAGTGTCAAAATGACCGTTTGCCCGCTAGTATTTACCGAGCTTGAAGGCTTCGTCGAACATAGCCTCCACATTCTCCCGCTTACAGTTGCCCATGCCGCAGGAAGTCTCGAAAATGAACCCGCCGCCCGGGGCGCAGGCGTCAAAAATCTTTTTGACCTCTTCCCGTACCATGGTGGTGGTGCCCCAGTCCAGAATCGCCGCAGGGAAGCCGCCGGAGATGCAAGCGATGCCACCGAGTTTTTTCTTAGCTACCGCCATATCCACATCCTCAAAGTGGTAGAAGACTTTGCCGGGGGGGACCTCAGTCAAGCAGTCCAGGCGGGTATTGTATTTACCTTCGGTATAGACATAGGGGATCCTCCCGGCGTCGACGATGGCCAGGATGATTTTTTGGAGATGATCCCAGTAGTACCTTCTATAGTACTCGTCATTCATCCAGCCGTCCATGGCTTTGTGGAGCGCCATGAAGACGTGTTTGCCTTCGTCCATGCCTTTGGTAGCCTTGATATTCGCCAGGGTGATCTCAATGGATTCGTCGATGTACCGCTGTACGTCTTCAGGCCTGTCATAAAGGTCGGTCAGGGACAGAATCGTACCGCGGAGGAAGTCGCTGTAGAAGTCGAAGGGTACGCCTCCGCCTCCGCCGCCCCTCAGCATGGGGAAGCCTAGCTCCTCGATTTCCTTGGTCGCCGCCCTTTCCTTCACCTGCAGCTCCTTGTAGAATGCGTCGATCTTCCACAAGTCTTCGATCATCGCCCTGTACTCCGGTGTGGAGATCAGGCTCGCCATTCTCCGAACGCCCATGCCGCCAATGCCATAGGAAAAGTTGGTCAGAGGGTCGAAGATTTCGTTGTTGCGGGGAAGGGCTTTGCGCAGCGCCCAGCCGGTGCGGTCGGTGAAGAACTCTTCAAATTCGTCGTCAAGCAGTAGGGGGAATTCGATGAACTGCTGGTAGGAATTCTCATCGACGATATTGCCCGGCATGCCTGCCCAGCGCATGCTCCTGGCTTTGCTGAGCTCCATAGCCGGCCCTTCGCCGGCATTATTTGTACCCAGCCCTGTGCCCGCGTCCGGGTTAAAATCGGTCAGGTACTTGATCGTCGCGTGCTTGGCTTTCTCCAGGCTCGTGTCGTAAACGACCTCTGCCATAGTGTAGCCGGCATTGAAGATGGGGTAAATCCCGGGGTGGGGCATAACCGGTACTCTGTCCGGCTCCTTCAGGGCGATGGCGTCTTTGATGCGTTGGGCTTTTTCGTCATGGATTTTTTGTTTCTCAGGCGTCATGGGTGATTCGCTCCTTTCCCTCGCGTTTCTATTGACCCATTATATCATAGTAAAGCATTCGATTTTTCCTGTTTTTTTTGGTATAATCAGGAGCATAAAGTAGAGTCAGAGGGACAATCAAGGGGGCGGATGCATTGGATGAGGCTTTGATGAAGGAACTGGAAGAGCTTCGGGAAGAGAACAAGATACTACGCGATTCGCTGGTAGAATATGTACCGGAAGACGAAAACGGGGACGAGGACAGCGCGGATAGCGCGCTCCAGGCTATCGCCGGGACACTGACGGCAGCCATCGAGCAGGTGAGGGAAGGGCTGCGCCCCGGGTCGGAGAAGGTCACTGAGTTCCTCAGCCATCAGATGGAAGAGAACCCGGTCCCCTTGCTCCTTGCTGCATTTGGCGCGGGTTTTCTCGTGGGGAAGAAGCTGGACAGCCGCAAAGACGTAAGCGACGGATAGGCGGCTTGAGACACAGACTGTGGGTGGAACCTCGACAGGAAAGCACAGGCAAGTCTCAGTAGCAGCCACATTTAGGCAGCTTGAGACGTATACTGTGGAGGGGAGCGGGGCTTTGCCTCGCGAAACGACGGGGGT
>Ga0082212_10004457_pt1 | contig 19410 bp, 16 predicted proteins | sample TergutNt197P3_FD_71548 | JGI IMG/M metagenome (GOLD analysis project Ga0082212, IMG submission 71548) | Neocapritermes taracua P3 segment gut microbial communities from Petit-Saut dam, French Guiana - Nt197 P3 | ecosystem: Host-associated > Arthropoda: Insects > Digestive system > Gut ... | reverse complement strand
GGGCAGGCCGTGGCAGTCCCAGCCGAAGCGGCGTTCGACTTTTTTGCCGCGCATCGCCATGTAGCGGGGGATGATGTCCTTGATGGTATTCGGCACAAAATGCCCGAAGTGGGGCAGGCCGGTGGCGAATGGGGGGCCGTCGTAGAATACGAATTCTTCGTTTCCCTCGCGCTGCGAAACGGATTTTTCAAATATGTTGTTTTTTTCCCAGAATTCGAGGATTTCCTCCTCCATTTTGGGGAAATTCACCTTGTTGTCTACCGGTTTATACACGCAATTCTCCTGTCGAATACGTTAAATATGCCATTTTTGTTGATTATTGGCAATTAACACTTAATTGTTTCACTTTCCCTGATTGCTGCTTCAATAAGCGGCTCAAGTTCCAGCGACCGGTAGAGTCCTTCGGCTTCGGTATGATCGCCGCGCAGTACAGGACGCGGCGGGCTGAAAAGAACGCAGCAATCTTCAAAAGGCTCTATGGAAATTTTGTACGTGCCGATCTGCTCCGCCTTTCTGATGATGGCATCCTTGTCCGTGCCGATAAGGGGACGCAGCACGGGAATTGAGATTCCGCTTTGGGTACAGCTTATGTTTTCAATGGTTTGGCTCGCGACCTGGGAAAGGCTTTCACCGGTAATTAGACATTTATTCCCATTTTTTTTTGCGATTATTTCGGCACAGCGCATCATTGCCATGCGAAGCAGTACTGTAGACCAGGCCGGGGGGGCGGCTTCTTTTATTCGCATCTGTACTTTGGTAAAGCCGGCAATGTGCAGGCGTATTCCCATGCAGCAGCCGCCGAGTATTTTGGCCAGACGAATCGTCTTTTGCTGTGCCTCTGCCGAAGTGTAGGGATAGGCGTGAAAATGCACCGCGTCGATACCCATACCGCGCGAAGCCATGAGAAAACCGGCGACGGGGGAATCGATGCCGCCGGAGAGCAGCAACAGTCCCCTGCCGGCGGTTCCGACGGGCAGTCCGCCCAGTCCCTTGCGGGCATCGCTGTAAACGTATGCTTTTTCGCGTATTTCAATAGTGATAACCGCGCCGGGATGGTGAACATCGACCTGCAATCCGGGAACAGCATCCAGCACCGCCTGCCCGCATTTACACCTGAGGGCGTACGAATCAAACGGGAAACTTTTGTCGGTTCTTCTCGCCTCAATTTTGAAAGTGCCAATGCCCCGCGCCTTGATTTTTTGCGCTTCGGCAATACATTCCGCAAGCACCGCTTCGAGTGTTTTGGGAAGGCCGCGGGTCTGCGCCCAGCCGGAAATTCCAAACAGGCGTCCCAGCGCGTCTTCAATCGCGGTATGTTCCTCTTCCAGAGCATGTACATAGAAGCGGCCGCTGCGCATTTCGATCTGCACATTGTAACCCGCAAGTATCGTGTGCAAATTGCGCTTGAGGATTGTCTCAAAAGCTCTGCGGTTATCACCTTTCAGGGTCAATTCGCCTGGTTTCAAAAGCCAGATAAGACGATGATCGTTGGTCACAGAAATGAAAGCACCTCCCCGATTGCATCAAGCAGCAAGGCGATCTCTTCATCAGTGGTTGACCAGCCCTGGGAAATGCGTATCCCTTCAAGGCTTACGTTGTCGTCAATGCCCATCGCCGAAAGCACGGGGCGTTCCGGAGAGGCAGTGGAACAGGCCGATCCCGTGGAAACGGCAAAGCCCAGATCGTCCAGCGCGCGGGTCATGACCTCGCCGGGGACATCATGGAACGCCGCCTGCACAATATACGGCGAAAATCCCGCATCATCGGATTCCCGGTCAGCGGGGATTAGTCGGCAGCGTTCGATGCTTTTCAGCGCGTCAAGCAGGTGTTTCCAGCGGCGGCGGGCATTTGCGTACTCAATGTCGAGTTTTTCCGGCATAGCGCGCATTTCCAGGCAGTTTGCCATAGCAAGTGCGCCGGCAACATTTTCCGTGCCGGGGCGGATATTTTTTTCCTGACCGCCGCCGGAATACAGCACCTCAAGGGGTAAGCGCAGGTACAAAAGACCGATTCCCCTTGGTCCGCCGAGTTTGTGCGCGCTGAAAGAAGCGGAATCAATGTTCCAGCCGGCAATATCCAGCTTGATTTTTCCGGCGGCCTGCACCATGTCGCAGTGAAAATGAATTGGCGCTCTGCCGCCGTGAAGGATATTTTGCAAAGCATTCATATCGTTAACCGAACCTACTTCATTGTTAACGGCAATAATCGCGGCAAAACGTATGTCATCGTACTTTTCCAGCGTTTTCGCCAGTAATTCCGGCGTAACTCTGCCCGAAGAATCAATCGGGATACGGCCTGTTGGTTTGCCGAGACGTTCAAGGGTTTTCAGGTTTTCGGTGATAGAAGAATGCTCCCCGGCGGAAGCGATTATTCGCCCGCCGCCTTGCCGTGCAATATGGGAATATAACGGAATACAGTTTGATTCGGTTCCGCCTGATGTAAAATAAAGAGTTTCGCCCGGTACGCCGAGAACAGCAGCGCAGCGCTCCCGGGCGCTTTCCAGGGCATCACGGGCGGCGCGTCCTTCACGGTGCGGAGAGGACGGATTTCCATAGCCGCCGCCAGTCCCAAAAAGTGAATGATCCGGCATTGCGGTCGCCGCCCAGTCAAAATAATGCCGGTTTCCTGCAGAATCCATTTGTTTTTGTGAAGTACCTTCAAGATTAACCATATTTGAAAATGCCTGTTTATTGTCTACTATAAAAACTTGCAAAAGTACAGTATTATTTCAGTCATTATGGAGAAAAACATGAAAGTATTAAAATTTGGCGGTACATCGGTCGGCAATTTTGAAGCAATATCGAAGGTCATCAGTATTCTGAAAAACAAAGATCATGCAGGTAAAACGCCGGTAGTCGTTGTTTCCGCTTTTTCCGGCGTGACCGATACTCTTATCGGTTTGGCAAACAGTGCTGCGGCCGGAGGCGAATCTCCTGCTGAAGCCGCTTCTGTGGGCGGTGTGTCATATACAGAACTGTTTGTTTTGCTTGAAAAGCAGCATAAAAATATTGCAGTACGTTTCCTCAAAGGAACCGCCCGGAAAAACGCACTCGCTGAAATCAACATCCTTATGGATGAATTGAGCCGTATTCTTGAAGGAGTTGCCTTGTTGGGCGAGCTTTCAGCACGTACATTGGACCTTGTCATGAGTTTTGGCGAGCGGCTTTCCGCCGGAATTTTTGCGAATATACTGAATGTCCACGGCATTATTGCGGCCTATCTTGATACCAGAACATTGATCAAGGCGAATGATCGATTCGGACATGCACAGTTTATTCCCAAAGAGACATATGCAAATATCCGTTCATTTTTTGAACATGGCAAAAAAAAGCCCCTCCAGATTGCAACTGGTTTTATAGCGTCCACCATGAACGGACAGACCGTTACCCTTGGGCGGGGCGGATCTGATTTGACTGCGGCGATTTTTGGCGTTGCCATCGGAGCGGATGAGGTTGAAATCTGGACAGATGTCGACGGCATTCACACAGCAGATCCCCGGCTGGTAAAAAACGCATTCAAAATCGACGAAATGCAGTATACCGAGGCGATGGAGATTTCCCATTTCGGCGCAAAAATCATTTTTCCCCTGATGATAAAACCTGCGCTGGAAAAGGGCATCCCCATATCAATTCGCAACACTTTTAATCCTGCCGGCGGCGGGACCCGCATTGTCAGCAGGGCGGCTGAGGGAGAATTCCCGATACGGGGAATCAGTTCCATAAGCCAGATTTCTTTGCTGAGGATACAGGGACCCGGCATGGTCGGTGTCGCAGGTTTTGCGGCACGGGTATTCGGCGCTCTGGCACGGAAACGAATCAGCGTTATTTTGATCACCCAAAGCTCCAGCGAATATTCCATCTGCTTTGCCGTATTGCCCCATGAAGCCGTCTATGCCGATCGTGCCATTGAGGAGGAATTTGAGCAGGAGATACGGTCGGGCAGCATCGACAAACCTGTTGTCGAAACCGATCTTTCCATTATAGCAGTTGTCGGATCAAAGATGAAAAGCACTTCCGGCATTTCAGGCAAGTTTTTTCAGTCGCTGGGACGGAATGGCGTAAATGTTGTCGCCATAGCACAGGGATCTTCGGAGATCAATATATCCGCCGTTATTTCACGGCAGGACGAGGCAAAAGCACTGAATGCGGTGCACGAGGCGTTCTTTCATGCAACGCTCCGCTCGGTTAACCTGTTTTTAACCGGAACAGGCCTTATCGGAGGAACACTGCTCGATCAGATTGCAAAACACCGCAAGATACTTGCCGCAAAATACAAAATCAGGATAAACCTGATTGGAGTCGCCAACGTAGATCGCATGGCTTTTTCTCCCGAAGGACTCGACCCGGTAAAAATAAAAACCATGCTGCTTGAAGAAAATGAGGAATTAAAGGGAAAAGCCAGGGACAGTTCTGTGATTATTGAACCGATAAATCTTGATGGTTTTATTGACAAGATGATATCTTTTAACCTGCCCAACGCGTGTTTCTGCGATTGTACAGCAAGCGACGCTATTGCCGCGACTTACGCAAGGGTACTAGCGGCGTCCATTCCTGTTGTTACGCCCAACAAGCGCGCCAATTCCGGTTCTCTTGAATATTACAAACAGTTAACCGGCTATTCACAGGAACGGAGAATTCCCTATCTTTACGAAACTACGGTGTGTGCCGGACTTCCGGTTATTTCCACGCTGCGGGATCTGCATCTTTCCGGCGACCGGGTACGACGTATCGAAGCGGTGCTGTCAGGAACATTGAGTTTTATTTTCAATAACTTTGACGGCAAAAAAACCTTCTCTGCCCTCGTACGGGAAGCAAAAGCGAAGGGCTATACCGAACCGGATCCCCGCGACGATCTAAACGCAATGGATGCGGCGCGCAAGGCTCTTATCCTTGCAAGGGAATGCGGCCTTTCGCTTGAGTTTGACAATGTTCGTATTGAACAGATTCTTCCAACGGCCTGTTTCAAGGCAAAAACCGTTGACGAATTTTTTGGCGAGCTGGAAAAATCAGACATTGTCTTTGAAAAACGCCGTGCCGGAGCCGCCTCAAGGGGTATGGCCCTGCGTTATGTTGCGGTGGTTGAAGAAGGCTCGGCAAAACTCGCCATCAGAGAGGAACCGGCAAACAGTCCCTTCCGCACATTGGTCGACAGCGACAACATCGTAGTAATAACCACCGACCGGTATTCAAAACTCCCAATGGTTATTAGAGGGCCGGGAGCGGGGGCGCAGGTAACCGCCGGCGGGGTTTTTGCCGACATTGTACGGATCGCCCGAACACCGGTATAATTTTCTCTACTTCCTCACGCGGACTATTAGAGTTCCCAATACAGTAAAACCCGGTAGCCCTGGGCTTCATAATATGCGGTAAGTTCGAATATTGAGTTGTACCAATCCCCGAACTCATCGCCGTTTTGACCGAAACGCTCTGTATACATTGCATAGGCATAGCGGCGAATTTCTTCTTCCTCCAATACTTTGACTTTTCCGTTTGGCATTACCGGAACGATGGCAATCGGTTCATGCCTGGGCCCGGACAAGGCTGTATTAGTGTTCGAATTTATCGTTTTTTTTCTGCGTTTTAACACAAGCAAAAGAATTGCTCCAAGAGCTATCAATGCAGGCAGAATAATCCACCAGGGAAATGGGGGGCAGGATTCTTCTGATATGTTTTCTTTCTGAATCGGTTCTTCCTGAACGGCTGCAGGAGTCTCCATCACAAAATCGCATGTTTCCACTGTCGCCGGTGTAAGAACAGCGCCATCCAGCAGTATTCTGACACGCCTGTTGCCTCTTCGGCCGCCTTCATTTGCATTGCTGCCCCATAAATTCACCGAACTGCTGCCGACAGGATCGGCAAACAGGTCTTTCGAAAGGCCGCGTTTTTCCAATTCGCTTATTACAAAAAGAGCTCTGTCCCTTGATAGATCCGCAGGGTCAGTGTTGTTTGCAAAAGCCGCAGCATACCCGTAAACACAGATTTGTCCGGGCGCCGGATTCCTGTTCCGCAGGTATTTTGCCGCATTATCAAGCTGAATCATCGCCTTCGCTTCGTTTACAAACTTATTGCTGCTATCAGGCAAAAACAGCAGATAATCAATTTCTTCGTGATTTTCGTCTCCGCCGTAAGCAAAAGACCCAAAGAAAGCCAGTAAAACCAATACCAGATACCATTTTTTAATGTGTTTCATGTCAAAAATATACGAAAGCTGCTGGGATAATCAAGATTTTGGATTAGTCGTATAGCAATATTGTACATTTTTTTATAAAATCATTTTATGTTTAACAAATCCATGCAATTTTGCCGGATTTTGTAACAGGAGACGACAATGCCGATAGCAGAAGGAATTAAAAACAACCTTGCCTCATCTTCCATGATTAGGAAAATGTTTGAAGAGGGGAACAGGCTGAAAAAACAGCATGGCGCGGACAAGGTATTTGATTTTTCCCTGGGGAATCCCGATCTTGATCCGCCGCCCGCCTTTCGTCAGGTATTTTTGAATTTTGCGCAGGAGGATAAAAAAGGCGTTCACGGCTATATGCCCAACGCCGGTTTTGCCGATGTACGTGAAGCAATCGCCCAAAAAGTCTCGCGGGAACATCAGGTTGCAATAGATGGTTCGCATATCGTCATGTCTGTTGGCGCGGCGGGCGGCCTTAACACGGTTCTCAAAACAATCTGTAATCCCGGCGACGAAGTAATTGTCTCAAGGCCGTATTTTATGGAGTACAGGCACTACACGGCCAACCACGGAGCACAACTGGTAGAAGTGGATTCGCTTCCCGGTTTTAACCTCGATATTGACGCCATAGGAGCCGCCCTAACCGCCAAAACCGCCGCCGTGCTGATCAATTCGCCGAATAATCCTACGGGAAAGGTGTATCCTGCACAGACAATTGCCGCGCTGGCCGATCTTTTACGGCGGCATGGGGAAAAAACCGGACGGCCGCCCTGCCTGGTTGCCGATGAACCGTACCGGGAAATTGCGTATAATGTCGATGTTCCGCCGCTGCTGTGCGCCTATAACGGGGCGATTGTGGTAAATTCCTATTCAAAGAGTCTCTCCCTGCCCGGTGAACGGATAGGGTATATAGCGGTCAACCCCAATATAGACGGTAAAGATACACTGATGGACGGGCTTATATTTGTTACCCGTATCCTTGGTTATGTTAACGCACCGGCGCTTATGCAGAGAATTGTAGCTGAATTAACCGATGCCAGAGTTGATATTGATGTTTACGCCCGCCGCCGGAACGCTTTTACTGCAATTCTTGATGAGACAGGAATAGAATACGCCGTGCCACAAGGGGCGTTTTACCTTTTTTGCAAAGTACCGCACCGGCATTCAGGGGATGCAGCGGCGGCTGACGACCTGGCTTTCGTTAACCACCTCAAACAACACTTGATTCTCGGTGTACCTGGTTCCGGTTTCGGCAAGAGCGGGTGGCTGCGTTTCGCCTACTGTGTTGATGAGAAAATAATCCGTGCTTCAGCCGCCGCTTTCAGACAGGCGATGCAAAGCTGGTAGAGGAGGCTTTTCCGGAACTCAATCCCGCCACACCATCTCAGCCAGTACAAAGGCGGTGTGGGTTTCGTCGTTGTAGAGCCGTTCGCTGACCCGGTAATCCAGCCGCTGCAGGGCTTCGCTTCTTATTTGTTCCTCAATATTGGTTTCGCTGCCGGTTGATGTTTCCGTAAAAGAGCTTTCTATTCGTACACGAATCTGCTCGGCAAGATTTGCAGCCGCAGCAGCTTCCGCCATCGCAAATGCAACCTCTTTATCGTCAAAGGTTTTTTCACCCGCAGCGTAGAGCAAGCCCGGTCTTGAAGGTATATTCAGATACCATGAAGGATATTTTTGGCGGTTGGGTTTTGGTTCTGCCTTTACTGCGGCCCTGCCGGATTTAACCAGGCTTTCAACATCGCGGGGAATGGCTTCGTTGGAATACTCCCCGGAACGAATCGTCGTACCGGCATAGGTCTGCGGAGCGCCTCCCTGATCATTGCCCAGCCCAACGCTTCGTGTTATTTGATCCATCGTGATTCCCTGTCCCGGAACAACATTCCCTTCGATGATTACAATGTTGGAAAAATTCATTGATGTTATCTCTCCCATTGCCATAACCGTGGTCATTTCCAGACCGGAAGAAAAGGAACCGTCCGGATGAATCAGGGTAGGCCAGGGGGTAAATCCAGCCTCCTCTTCATCGAGGTAACGCCATGTGTAAAACCCGCCTGCAATTCTTGCCAGCATTTCCCTGCCGGTTCCCGGGTCGGAAAGATGGTAGACACCGTCAAATTCCGGGCCGCCCCTCACGGAAGAGGGCAGGGGAGTTATGGCGCCTTTCACAAAAATGCTATTCAGCCTTCCGTGTTCTTCCTGGAGGCCGCTCCAGAAAAAACTGCCGTTTTTTTCAAGCGTTCCCCTTATGGAGATGTTTTCAACGCAGCTTATTTTACCTGCCCTGTCAATGGTAAGTTCAACGGCGGATACAGGATCATAGAGAACACCGTCTTCAAAACGGCATACCACTCCGGTATATTTCATGGTGATCTCCTGCACCATCTTCATCCCATAATTCAATTCAAAGTTATACTCGTCCTCAATGCCTTTGAGGGTACGTTCAGAGTCGTACTGATACCAGCCGGTGCTCATTGGAAGCAGGGACTTTGTCTCTGTCACTCCTGCTGCATCTTTGACCGAAGCGCAGGAAAGACAGAACAAGACAATCGCTAGAAGCAGAATGACAAAAAAATGTTTGTTATTTTTCATATTGCTATTGTATCATTGTTTTTACTGCATCTTCAAGTGACAGCCCCTCGTGGTTTTTGCGGGCACTCAGGTCTCGTACAGTGAGCATATCGCGCAGGGGCTGTGCACCGGGAATGACAAGCCATCGCAGGCCTTTTTTTTCGGCAAGGACAAACTGTTTTACCAGCTGTTTGCTGTCTTGCGAACCTGCTTCGTCAATGAATACTTCGCAAGGGACACCCGCCCGCCGGAATCGATCCGCCAGCGCCTGGTACAGCCCCGAATCTTCCTGCTTTATGCAGGCAATTGCCGTGTTGCAAAAACCGGCGGTTGCAGGCAGTTTGTCCAGGCTTTCCAGGGCGGCGATCATCCGGTCGAGGCCGATTGAGGAGCCAACACCGCTGATTGCGGCCTTTGAACTGTTATTCTTCGAGTAGAGGCCGGCGAGGTTGTCGTAGCGGCCGCCCGAACAGATCGAGCCGATCTCGGGAAGCTCCTGTAAAAATGTTTCAAAGACTACGCCGGTATAGTAATCCAGCCCGCGGGTAATGGAGGGGTCGAGGATGAAGGAATCATCGTTATGCGCGATGCCGTCATCGCCTGCCGCGTCCAGCATAAAACGGCGCAGCAGAGCCAGCCGCTCCGATTCTGGTGAATGGCCGCCGGACAATTGCGTTATGCGATCAAGGGTCTGTTCAAAGGTTTCTTTTCTGTCCGCGCCGTTGGCACCAATAAATTCAAGTATTTTTTGTGCGTTTGAATCCCCGGCAAGGACGGCAAGGGATTGCCGCGTTTCACCAACGCCCGCCTTGGCAAGCTTGTCTACGGCGCGCAGTATTTCGGCGGATTTTTCCTGCTGCCCGATGTGCGACAGGAAGTTGTTAAACAGCCCCCGGTGGTTGACGCGGATAGTTACACCGGTTCCCAGGCTCACTAGTGTGGCGCGGATCATCAGGAGAATCTCAAAATCGGCCGCAGCGCTGTCGCTGCCGATGATGTCAAAATCGCACTGGGTAAATTCCCGGTAGCGCCCGCGCTGGGTATTTTCCCCGCGCCACACCTTGCCGATGTGGTAACGCTTGAAGGGGAAGCTGAGTTCCTCCTGATGCAGGGCGGTAAAGCGGGCGAAGGGAACGGTAAGGTCAAAACGGAGCGCCACGTCGCGCCCGCCATTGTCTTTGAAGCGGTAAATCTGCTTTTCAGTTTCGCCGCCGCCCTTGCCCAAAAGAATTTCCGCGTACTCAAGGGCGGGGGTGTCGATAGGAACAAAGCCGAAGGAACGGAACGATGTTTCGATTTTTTCGGTTAAACTGCGGCGGATCATCTCATCCGGCGGCAGAAAATCCCTGAAACCCTTCAGGACTTTCGGTTCAATAAATGCTGGCATTAATGATACTATATATCATTTTTTTTGTGTGTCCAATCAGGAACCCCCAGCGGGCAGGGCGCGCAGGTCAGCGGCACCTGGGAGATGCCTTAGAACAAGCACTGCGTCAAGCAGTGTCTTTAAAAAAGAGTCAGCATGGCAAGAGCCCCAAAAGAGTTACTGTAATAAAGAAGGCGGGCTTGCATTGGCAAGCCCAGCGGGCGACCGCCTGCGGAGCCGCTGCCCGCCCAGCCGGGGCACTAAATGAAAAATGCGGGTCAAGTTTTGCCATTAGTGACAATATATTGGTGTTAAACATCTTCGAACCTAATCCCTTCGCCGGCGGGAATACACTGCCGCGCCGTCCTGCCGATAATGTGCTGCGCCCATGAGGGGGCAAGGCCGGGACGAAGAACCTTTTCGGTTCGCAGGACGGCAAAGTCCTCGGCGGTGATAACTTCGCCGGCTTGAATGTCCCGCAGTGCGTGGAGCGAGCGGTTGGTGCGGGAATAATTGTCCCGCTCCGAGGGGGCAAGCGTTTTAACCCCGCTGCCCAGAACCGCCTCGACGGCATCGGCTCCCCGCTCGCGGCGGAAAGCTGCCAGTGTTTCCTGCGGCCCCAATTCCGCAGCGCGCCGGACAGCCTGTACCATACGGGCAAAATCGTGCGGCGGCAGGGCAATGAGGTCGTCTAGGCCGGGATCGCCGCGGTCAAGGCAGAAATGTTTTTCGATTACCGCCGCGCCCTGAGTAACGGCAAGCGCGGGGACCAGTTCCGCATCAAGGCTGTGGTCGCTAATGCCCACGGAAACGCCGAAAATAGCCGCCAGATTCGGCAAAACCCGCAGATTATAGTCACTTTCCGGCGCGGGATACGCCGTCACGCAGTGCAATAGACAGATTCGGGACCGGGGGTTCTGTTCTTTTAGGACAGAAATGGCTGTCTCAATATCGCCCAGTGTTGAAACACCACTGGAAAGCAGTACCGGCAACTCCCATTTGGCGATTTCCTGCAATAAATCGGTAAAAATCAGCTCAGGGGAGGCGATTTTTACGACTTTTGGCTGTAATTTCCGCACAATTCCGGCGCTTTTCAGACCAAAAGGGGTGCAAAGGAACAGCAAACCCAGCGATTCAACATAATTTTTAACTTCCGCATAAAATTCTATAGGCTGTTCAAGCTGCCGGAAGCGGTCATACAGCCGAATTGTGCCTCCGGGCAGGGCAACCTCGCCGGTATTGGGGTGAAGAATCTCATCGGCAAAGACCATTTGCAGTTTAATGCAGTTTGCCCCCGCCTCTGCCGCCGCCTGCGACATATCCTTCGCCGTGCGTAAATCGCCGCCGTGCGATGTGCCCAATTCGGCGATAATCAGGGGATTTTGCGGGCTATAGGCCGCGTCACTGATAAATAAATCACCTGTTTTTCCGCTTTTCATTACCAAAAGTAGTATACATTTTTTTTTCATTTCGATACAATGGTAAAAAATAAAACTGATTTACAAGGAGATGCCATGTCGGGCCACAGTAAATGGGCGACTATAAAACACGCAAAGGGAGCCGCGGACGCAAAACGCGGCCAGATATTTACCAAGCTGATCAAGGAAATTTCTATCGCCGCCCGGATGGGCGGAGGAAGCCCCGATAGCAACCCGCGGCTGCGTACCGCCATCCTTAAGGCGCGCGGCGCGAATATGCCCAAAGACAATATCGACCGCGCCATCAAAAAGGGAACCGGCGAACTGGAAGGGGTGAATTACGAGGAACTGGTCTACGAAGCCTATGCCCCCGGAGGGGTCGCGGTTTTCATCGAGGTTTTGACCGACAACAAAAATCGCGCTGCGGCGGATATCCGTAACATCCTTACCAGGGCAGGGGGGCAGCTTGCCACGGCCGGCTCGGTTTCCCGCCTGTTCAAACGGCAGGGAGTTATTACGCTGGACGGAGAAAAGTATACCGAAGACCAGGTAATGGAAGCCGCTTTAGACGGCGGGGCAGAGGATGTGTCCGCCTCCGACGGCATAATCGAGGTAACCAGCGCCCCCGAAGACTTTGAATCGGTAATGAACGCATTGCAGGCGAAAAATTTTGAAACCATGAGCGCCGAAATAAGCATGGTCGCCGAAGCCGAAGTGTCGCTTGACAATGACGGCACGGCAAAGGCCCTCCGTCTGGTTGATAAGCTTGAAGACAACGAAGACGTCCAGAACGTCTATACCAACATCAGCATCCCCGAGGGCTTCGACGCCGAAGCGTAGACGCATTATCGGCATAGACCCCGGCCTTGCTGCAACCGGCTGGGGCATCGTTGACTGTGCCGGCGGGAAGATACGCTATGTCGCTCACGGCAGCATAGAAACCAAAGCAGGCCGCCCCCAGGCAGAACGTCTTTTCGCCATTATGGAATCTATCCGCTCAATATTGGATACCTATCAACCCGTAGTTTCGGCTGTCGAAACCCTGTACTTTGGCAGAAATGTCTCAAGCGCCATTCCCGTTGCCGAGTCGCGGGGGGTTGTTTTCGCCGTCCTTGCCGAACGGGGGCTGTCCGTTGTGGAATTCAGGCCGAACTCGATCAAGCAGGGAGTAACGGGCGTTGCCAATGCCGATAAAAAGCAGGTTCAGGAAATGGTACGGATCATTTTGGGCCTTGAGGATATACCCCGTCCCGACCATGCCGCCGACGCCCTGGGAGCCGCCATTTGTTGCGCGAATGGCGGTACTTCCGTTTGATACTTGTTTTTTTCGTAATTATCTAGTATAGTAGTATATGGAGGCGGATATGGATGGAAAGAAAATTGTCCTTTCGATTGATGATAATGTAACACAGCTCAAGATGTACCAGGAGATGCTTGTTCCAAAATACGATCTTCGGGTTGTAAAAGCCGCTTCCGATGCCATGAATTTCATGAACGCCAACCAGGTCGATGTTATTCTTCTGGATATTGAGATGCCGAATGTCTCCGGCTTTGAATTTCTTGAAGATATACGGAAGATACCGAGCTATATGAAAGTGCCGATAATCATTGTAAGCGGCGTTACCGGGGAGGGTTTTTTCCGTAAAGCAAAAAATTCCACCGCTTTCGATGTTCTGAGCAAACCCGTGCTGCCTGATGTACTTATCAATGTGATTGAAAAAGCCCTTGCTGCAGAGGCTTCCAATTAGGGGGGAAAAATGGACAATACGGGTAACCTGGTCCCTGTCATAAAAATTGACGAGGAAAAATGCATTAACTGTTATGCCTGTATCACCGCCTGTCCGGTCAAGTACTGCATGGATGGGTCAGGGGAAAAGCTGGAGATTAACCATGACCTGTGCATAGGCTGCGGTAGCTGTATCCATGCCTGTACGCACAATGCCCGCAGTCACATAGACGATACAGATCGCTTTTTTGACGATCTTAAGCAAGGGCAGAAAATGGTTGCAATAGTTGCTCCGGCTATTGCCTCGGTTTTTCCCGGTAATTACCTGAAAGTAAACGGTTATCTGCAATCACTCGGCATTGAAGCGGTGTTTGACGTTAGTCTTGGCGCAGAGCTTACCGTCTATTCCTATGTTGAATATATCAAGACAAATAAGCCAAGGATGGTGATAGCCCAGCCTTGCCCTGCGATTGTCGCCTATATTGAAATCTATTACCCTGAATTGCTGAAATATCTTTCACCGGCCGAAAGTCCCATGCAGCATTCACTGTTAATGATCCGCGAGTTCTATCCGCAGTATAAAGATTATAAAATCGCGGTAATTTCCCCCTGCATTGCCAAGCGGCGGGAATTTAACGAAACCGGTAATGGGGACTATAACGTCACCATGCTGTCCCTGAAGGAGTATTTTACAAAGCATAATATTAACATTTCGACTTTTCCCGCTGTGGAATATATTGGAGTGCCGGCAGAACGGGCGGTAACATTCTCCAGCCCCGGCGGCCTTTTGGATACTGCCGAGCGTTTTATTCCGGGTATCAGAAGGAATACCCGAAAAATCGAAGGGACACACACAATCTATCCCTATATCAGGGGAATCGCCCATATGCTGGACAGAACAGATATAGAATTTCCCCTGCTCATCGACTGCCTTAACTGCGAACTGGGCTGTAATGGCGGTCCGGGTACGGGGAATATCAAGAAAAACATGGACGAACTTGAAAGTCCGATTCGCAAACGCAGCGCCGATCTGGAAAAACAGCTCAACCCGCGAAAACTGAACAGGCTGTATGATAAATATCACAAGGTTTTGGGACGGTACTGGAAGCCCGGTTTGTATATACGGGAATACAAGAACCTTTCGGGAAATTATAAACTAAAACGTCCCAATGAAGCGGAACTGAAAGAAGTTTACAAGAAAATGAAAAAGCTGGGCGAAGAGGATATTTTCGACTGCACGGCCTGCGGTTACGGAAGCTGCCGTTCAATGGCAACGGCAATCTTCAACGGACTGAACAAGCCGGATAATTGTGCCCACTATACCCTTGAACTCCTCGAAGAAGAGAAAAAAACCACGGTGTACATCAATCAGCAGCTCAAGGAACATATCAGCCGCGCCCTGAACATGATCGAGGAGATCAATACCCTTGTGGAGAAAGTTGATAACAGCATCAATATCCAGTCACAGGCGGTAAATGATTCCTCGGCAATTACCGGAAAAATGGTGGACTCCCTCAAGAATACTTCCGAACTGTCGAGGCAAAAAAGGGAATCCGTTACCGGACTTATCGAAAATGCCGCCAAGGGCCAGGAAGCCATGCAGGAAACAATTCAGGCGGTTCAGGGCATTGCCAGATCGGTTGACGGCATAGCAACGGCAATTAAGACCATCAGCGCCATTGCGGCCAATACCAATCTTCTGTCCATGAATGCCGCGATTGAGGCCGCCCACGCGGGAGAGGCGGGCAGGGGTTTTGCCGTGGTAGCAGATGAAATCCGGCGCCTTTCCGAGACAACCAGGGAAAATTCACGAAGCATCTCCCAGACCCTGTCGAACATCATTTCCGGGATAAACACTACTTCCAAGCGCTCAGGCGATGCCGGCAGTATAATCAACCATATGTCAGATGGAATCAACGGTTTTGCAGGTACCATGACGGAACTTATCGACACCCTGAATGAGCTTTCTTCTGAAAGTTCCGGGATCACCGGCGCATTTGAAAACCTCAAACAGAACAGCTCCGTAGTGAAAACCGATTATACCCAAATGCTGTCACTAACGGACAGACTCCGGTACGATATTAACTTCCTCGCCGCAATGTCGGCGGATATTGTCCGTGCCATTGAGCAGAATGACCATGAGATAATCGCGCGGCTAAGCGCCATGGACGAAAAAAGAAAAGAGGAAGCATTCTCGGCTTCTTAATTTTTCCTGATAAACGCGTCCCGGTAACCAATACTCTTCATCCGCTGGAGCATGGCGCCGCCTTCACCCTGATTAAGCGGACCAAGCAGAACCCTGAACATGGGGTTTATATCGGTTCCGATGTTCTGTATTGCCAGCGGGTATTCCGTTCCTAACCTGCTGATTTCATTTTCCACATAGTCATGCCGGGAATATGCGGCAACCTGGACATACCATCTGTTGCTTTCAAGCGAACTGATAAGCGGCGCGCTGAAGGGTGAAAATTCAGATACCTCGGCGGCAGGACTTTCTTTGGGCGGTATTCCGGCGACAAACTCGTATTCTCTCGGCTCAATGGGAGGAACAAAGTCGTCAGGCGATATTTCCCGTTCCGTGCCTTCGGGAATTCGTTCTTCGGACGGGACAAGGCTGAGTTCTGCTGATTCGGTTACAATCTCCGCTTCCGCAAGCGGCTGCGGGTCATTGAACGATGTTTCTACCGGGGCATCGGCATAGAATGTATCGCTGTCTTCGATCTCATCTGTTTCAGCAATGGCTTCCTGCTCGGAAAACTGTTCTGTCTCATCTGTCTCGGCAATGGCCTCCTGCACGGAAAACTGTTCTGCCTCATCTGTCTCGGCAATGGCCTCCTGCACGGAAAACTGTTCTGCCGGAACTGTCTCTTCAGTTTCTGACGGCTGCACTGCAAAAACGGAATCTTCAGACGTGGTGGCGTATTCCTGTGGAGCAGGGGCTTCATTTTCCGAAGGATGTAAAGCAGGATCAGTACCTTCGGGCGATGGTGAAGCCGCCTCCCATGAAGGAGCTGATCCATTTTGCCGTAAGTGTGAAAATGCGACTTCATCAGGCGGCTGACTTATGCGGATTCTGTACACGGAATTGCCGCGGATGCCTATGGCTTCGGCGGCCCTGCTGGAAAGAGATGCCAAAAGACCGGCAGTGGAAAGATCGGATTCGACAATTACCCGGACTGTCTGATAATTTTCCAGATTGGTGACATCAACCACGGTATTTTTCGGAAACGCGTTAGTTGCAATACTGTACTCAGTGCCGCTCAGCCTTCCTGAAGTATCAATAACGGCGGCGCCGTCCCAATCGGTGGCGCTGACAAATAAAAGCATTGCAGCCGCCGCAAATCCCAAAAATTGTATTCTCATAAATCCCGTCCTTTATCTGATACGCCTGGCCAAAACCATGACGTTTTCCCTTACGGCATCGAGTTCTTCTTTTCTTGTTGTGTAGTTCCTGTCGGCGTACTTATGTTCCAGAATCATCTCCAGCGATGCGGTTCTGAACAGGCGCAGGGAAACATGATGCGGCGAAGGGTGATTAACCACGGCAATCAACAGGTATTCCATTCCTCCTTCCTTTGCAGACTCAAGTTCCTTTTCAGCCTCATCGGGAAAGCCTTCAGAAGGAGTATAGTCAAGCCGCATCATGGGGGAGTTGCTCACAATGTGCCCCATCTCAAAAAAAACATCCATCATACCGTTTTCCCACATAATTGAATGCTGGCTGACCGGGTACTCCTCGGGCAGGCCGGCTTCAATAACCAAAAAAGAAACGGTTGCCGGGTAGAGGGGAATGGCGGCAGCGGCGCAGACAAACAGCAGGATAATGGGTTTTTTCAGCATATAGATTTCCACTTCCATTATCGGCAGTTTACTTACTGTCAATTATGATTTATTGTCATCCCATGAACTATTACGCCATCCAGGTTAAAACACATGGTGAAGAAAAATTCATGCGCCTGTTCAGCGCGCTTCATCCAGAACTGCACTTTCAACTGCACTTTCCCCGGCGGCGCATCGATATACGGCGCAGGGGCGTTATTCAGCAGAGTACGGCGGCTGTTTTTCCCGGCTATATTTTTATTGAAGCGGAGATGGAGGACATTCTTGCCCATCAATGGACATTTCGCCAGACAAAAGGTTTTTACCGTTTTCTCGCGTCAAACCAGAATATTAGCCCGCTGGCAGACCGTGACCTGGAACTGGTACTCCACTTTGTAAAAAAAGCGGGGCCGGTTGCAGGTATTTCCAGGGTGTACTTTAACGAAAATTCCCGTATAGTAGTAACAGAGGGTCCTCTCATGGGACTTGAAGGCAGGATTATCAAGGTTGACAAAAGAAAGAAACGGGCAAAGGTCAAGATGAATCTCTATGATGATTCTTTTGCCATCGATCTCGCGTTTGAAGTGATGGGCGCTTTGGATAAATACTAGGACAGGGGAAGGGCATGACAACACAGAAATCACGGCGTTTGTATATTATCGGGGCAGGATTTGCCGGACGATCGCTGGCAAACCAGATAATTTCCCGGGCGATTTTCGGTGAGGTTGTCGCCTTTCTGGATGACGATACCGGAAAAATCGGCCGTCAGCTTGAGGGAATCCCCGTACTCGGCCCGATCCGTGACGTAGCACAGTTGTTGCGGATGAATCCCGCAGACGAAGCAATTATCGCCATTCCCGGAGCAAGCCGGGAATACCTGAAAGAACTCTACTCCATACTCAAAAATGCCGGTTTTGACAAGATAAGCATTCTGCCGGGTATCTCCCAGATTATCGAGGGAGACGCCCATCTGATACAGACACGCTCCATCGACCCGCAGGACCTTTTGGGGCGGACCCCCGTGGCGGTGCAGCTCAAGCAGAGCCTTGCATACCTGCGGGGAAGAAGGGTCATGGTAACCGGAGCCGGCGGTTCCATTGGCAGCGAAATTTGCCGGCAGCTGCTATCGGCGGGCGCTTCGCGCCTGTACCTTTTTGGACACGGAGAAAATTCCATTTACGAGATCGACCGCGAACTGCGTCTTTTACAGGATGAGGGCGTCGGTGAAAAGACAACCCTGGTTCCGGTTATTGGTGACATGAAGGACATGGATTACATGGACTACATCATGGGCCACCTTAACGCCGATGTGGTATTCCATACCGCCGCATACAAGCATGTCCCCATGATGGAAGAAAATCCCGTCGCCGCCATTGAAAACAACGTCCTTGGCACCGAAAACCTGATAAGCGCCATAATACGCCAGGGGATAAAACGCTTTGTTCACATTACTACCGACAAGGCAGTAAATCCCATTTCGGTATACGGTGCATCCAAACTGATTTGCGAACAGCTTGTCATGGAAGCGGCGCGGGCATCGGCAGCGGCGAATTTTTTGGTTGTCCGTTTCGGCAATGTTTTGGGATCGCGCGGTTCCATTGTACCTCTTTTCCAGAAACAAATTGAAAAGGGCGGGCCGGTAACTGTAACCCATCCGCAGGCGCGCCGCTGGTTTATGACGATACCCGAAGCCTGTTCTTTGGTACTCAAGGCCGGCGGTGTCGGCGAAAACGGCAAGCTCTATCTTTTAGACATGGGCGAGCCGGTGCGTATACGCGATCTTGCCGAACAAATGATCCGCTTTTACGGATTTGAACCGGAGACCGACATAAAAATCGAGTACACCGGCCTCCGCCGGGGCGAGCGCATAGACGAGCGCCTGTGGTCAGCGGACGAACAGCCGCAGGAGACCGAGTACAGCCGCATACTCCGCGTAGACAGAAAAAGCCCCAGCCCGCTCAACCTTGCCGTTCTTATGGAAAAGCTCAAACCAATTTGCCGTTTTGATCCGCAGTACCCCGATATGTACCGTAACAGCGAATTACTGCGGCTGGTACTGCAGGAAGCTATCCCGGAAATGCACGGGCAGCCGGCGGTCTTCCCGGGGGAAACTCCGGTCAATGAACCTTCGTTCCCCCAGATCGACGGCGGGTTTCGCTGATGTCCTGCGAACCGCAGGCCGATGTCCCCTTTGCCCGGCCGTTTATCGGCAGGGAAGAAGAGGAAGCGGCGCTCCGGATTCTTCGATCAGGCTGGCTGACTACCGGAGCCGAATCCCTTGCCTTTGAAAAAGAATTTGCCGAGTTTCTGAAAGCTCCCGGCATTCATTG
>Ga0082212_10004456_pt1 | contig 19418 bp, 15 predicted proteins | sample TergutNt197P3_FD_71548 | JGI IMG/M metagenome (GOLD analysis project Ga0082212, IMG submission 71548) | Neocapritermes taracua P3 segment gut microbial communities from Petit-Saut dam, French Guiana - Nt197 P3 | ecosystem: Host-associated > Arthropoda: Insects > Digestive system > Gut ... | reverse complement strand
GAAAATTTCGGCTTTCTCTGTGCTTTCAGTATTTTTGCTTTGCTTGCCATTGTCTTTTCCGTATCAGTTTTAGCGCATTATAACGGTGAACACGGGCTCGTCAAGCCCCCGCATTAGCACTCATCTGCCCGCGGGAGCACAGTCCGTTAACAAGCCCGTTAACAAGTTTCGTCTTTCCGTCACTCCCGCCCCCGATCAGGTCGAGGGCAGGCTCCGGTCTGGAGTCCAGAGAAACAGTGTGCAAATCGCTCGTCTAGATTCCCGTTTTCGCGGGAATGACGGCTTTTTGTGCAAACTTGTTAACAGTCTGCTTGGGATAAGGCATGATACGATGTCCCCATTCCCCTTATGCCGGTTTTAGATATAATCCTAGCGCTTTCGTTTTTTCCTTTGCCCCGACAGACCTGCAATGCCGACGTATGAGTATCATTGCGATTCGTGTTCACATGGATTTGAAGAGTTTCAATACATCAAGGATGCTCCGCTCAAAAAATGTCCGCAGTGCGGTAAAAACAAACTTCGGCGGTTAATCGGCGGCGGTGCTGCCATTATGTTTCGCGGGAGCGGATTCTATCAAACGGATTATCGTAGCGATTCTTACAAGAGTGCCGCAAAAGCGGACTCCGCACCAAAATCAGAACCGGCAGCGGCTTCCCCCTGTAAGGGTTGTTCCGCTGCAAACGAATGTAAGGCAAAGAGTTGATAGCCTTTTAATCTATCTATTCCAGATACGATTGATAGGACGGTCGAAAGCGATAAAACGGTCAAAAGGGGAGTCAGATTCTTACTGTAGAGGGCTCCGAAAGGATTCCGAATAACGGAGCAACGTTTTGATTCGTTTTTTCCCCTTCGCCGGTCTATGTTGGTGTCATTGCCCTACTCGATATTGAGGAAAGTGATGCTTGGATGTGCTTTCCTGTTGGCTTTCCCAATGGTTGTCCATGCCGATGAATTCGGTGTGTCCCGCCGTACTCCCGTACAAGCCCCCAAACAATCGACCCTACAGGTTCTCCCTTACGTTGCCCGGATTATCGCCTTCGACGCCAGTGGGCAATCATTCGGAACAGGCTCGTACATCGGAACTTATGGTGAATACGGGGTGGTTTTGACAAACCAGCATGTTGTCTGCGAGTCGGAGGACAACAGCCTTGTGCATGTTCACTTTCCGTCTGGATTTTCCTCATTTGGAGCGGTGATCAAGACCGACCCGAAGTGGGACTTGGCATTGATTGCGATTTCCAAACCGCCGCCGTCTGTTCCGACATTGACGATTGCTCAGGCTCCTGCCAAGCCGGGCGATTCACTCTGGATCGTTGGCTTCGGCTCCGGTTCCTATCGGGAAGCCGCAGGGCGTTGTGTACGGTACATGCCTTTGGAAAATCCAAAAGATGGCAGTGCTCAAATCAACGAAATTATGGAGGTTTCCGTGAGTGCCCGAAAAGGGGATTCCGGTGGTCCCATTTTGAACCAAAAGGGGGAACTCGCAGGCGTGTTGTTCGGCTCAGATTTGATTCGGAACACTGCCGGAAGTTACTGCGGTCGGGTTAATCGCTTTTTGTCGGAAACGCAGGAAAAAATGGCAGGCTTGCCGAAGTGTCCCGAAACCCATTTTGCAACGGTTGAAAAAAATGGACCCGTCCGCTCATTGAGCGAAAGCCGAAACGTAACGCCGCCTGTCGTCACGTCTCCGCTACAATCCGGTTTTTCTGGTTCTTCGGCTTCGTCGTTTGGCATTCCGTCAACTTCCAGGCGGTATGTTCCTACGGTTCCCAATGAGCAACCGCACATCCAATAGCGGTTTCGTTCTCATTGGATTCCCAGTTTTTTCTGCATTTCTTCGAGCGGAACCTGCTTTGTTTCGGGCATCAGGGTCAGCACCCAAATCAACTGAAGCACCATGAAGCCCGAAAACATGAAGAATACATTTGCCGTCCCAAGCAATCCCAGCAGGGGCGGGAAAAGCATGGAAACGGTCGCCGCTAAAAACCAATGGACAAAACAGCCCAGTGCCGTACCTTGAGCGCGAACCTCTTGCGGGAAAATCTCGCTGAGGAAAACCCAAATGCACGCACCCTGCCCGAAAGCGTGCGAAGCGATGAATGCCATCAGTCCAACAAGGACGATCAAAATTCCCGTCCACGGTACAGTTGGCGACAAGTCAAAGTCCTCTTGATCTGCAATATAGGATTTTAAGGTTTCGATGTCGTCCTCACGCCGGTCGTGCACCGTAATCAAGCCAATTTCTCTATCTTCTCCGGTGTTCGCCTTGTGTCGAGCATTGTAGGAGGATTCGAGAGCCTCAATGCAATCGAGCAAAGCATTTTTGAGTTCGGTTTCCCAAAAATCTTTCGTTTCCATCGGAGCATGATCGAGTGCCTCCTGACATTGCTGAACCTTCGCTTGCGTCTCTTGCACCATGAAGTTTGCCGTTGAAACGTTGAATTGAGGAGCGTAAATCATAAATGCGGCAGCGACGACTCCCAAACTCGTGATGTAACCGAGGGAACCGGCAATCATCAATTTTTTTCGCCCGAAATTGTCAATGACCGCCATCGCCGCCATCGTGAAAATGAGATTCGTAAAACCGATGACCACCGGCAGGAACATTGCCAGTTCCTTGCTTGCTCCTGCCATGCTGAAAACGCTGGGAGCATAGTACAAAACGGCATTGATTCCCGAAAGTTGGTTGAAGGCGGCGATGCAAATTGCCAACGTAACCGGAAACCAAAGCCGGCGTGTAAAGAGCGTCGCTTTTCCGTATTGGGCTTCCTCTTCAATGGTCGCTCGAATGAGATTGACTTCCTCTTCAACGCCGCGACCTTCGTCGGTGCCCAGTTGTTGGATAATCGACTTTGCCTTGTCGGTTTGCCCTCTTCCGATGAGCCAACGTGGGCTTTCGGGAACAATGAGGAGCAGGAAGAAAAACATGGCTGCCGGGATTGCCTCAACTCCGAACATCCATCGCCACTCCATTCCAGCGGAACTTGGCATACAGGTTGGCATGTAACGGACTATCAGATAGTTCGTGAAAAAAGCCAGCAGGATACCGAAAACGATGTTGAATTGCGTGAAGGCGACGAGGAATCCGCGATTCTTTGCCGGCGAGATTTCCGCCGTGTAGAGCGGGGAAACGACCGAAGAGGCTCCTACGGCAATTCCTCCGATGAACCGGGCGAACAAAAAGAGCCGCCAGTCGAGTGTTCCCAGTGTTCCGAAGTTCCAGGGGCATGCGCTTCCAACGGCGGAAACGAAATAAAGAATTGCCATGAGGAGCAAGGTTGGTTTCCGACCAGAGCGATTCGACGGAATCTGTGCGGTTGCTGCTCCTAAAATGGTTCCGAACAGTGCCGATGCCACTGTCAAGCCGAGCCACCAGTCATTGAGAAAGAATTCCTTTTTCAGAGAACTGACGGTCCCGGAAATCACTGCGGTATCGAAGCCGAAAAGCAAGCCGCCGAGTGCAGCAATCAGGGCACTCCTGTAAACCAACATTGAGGTACGCATGGAAAACTTTATCGTGTTGTAGAGCCTCTTCGATCCTTCTCGTTGATGGATTCTAACCAAAACAGGGTACAAAACAAGGGGATGAAAAATGCCGTTCGCCTGCTTTCCTCTTGACGTGTTCCCGCTTTAATGGTATTTTTTGTCTATGTTCACACGCTTCCTCCGATTTCTCCCCTGCCTTGGGCTCGTTTTTTGGACGGTCTTGTCGTTCCCTTCGCTTCTCACAGCACAGACCAATCCGCTCCTCTCGCCGACCGAACTGAACCGTTTCGGTCTCAAGCGGGTCTGGTTTCATACACTGAAACTCCATTCTGCCAATGGAAAAATTGAGAACATTTTCCTCGAGGGAGGACAACTTTTTATCACAACCAGTGATGCCGCGTTGCATGTTCTTGACTCCGAGACGGGACAATGGCTTTGGTCGCGTACCATTGGCAAGAAAGGAATTTCACTGACAGAACCAGCCGTCAATAGCCGGGTCGTTGCCGTCCATAATAATCTCTCGGTTTTCCTTTTTAATCGTCAAACCGGTAAGCAACTTTTGCAAATTCCCCTACCGGAAGCCGCTACCGCCGCCTGTGAACTGAGCGAGCATTATCTCTACGTCCCTATGGTTAACCAAACCTTTCTGGTGTACGTCTTACGGGAAGCCCTCACTCCGCACTCTCCTGAAACGCATACGACCTCTGCGAGAAACATTGAAACCAACAACGAGCCCGAATTGGAAAAAATTGTCCAACAATTTGAAGATGCCAAACGTTTGTTCCGCACGTCCTTGCCCGAAAAAGCAGAAGACGATGGCTTTGTACTCGACAGCACACATCGAATACCGATTACGGGTGTTGCCTACGGAACGGTAAGGACGAAGCCCTTGATCGTGTCGCAATACTATTCCTGGGTACTTGACGATGCAGAACAGCCGACGCATGAAGTCGATAAAAATACTCACCGGGAACTCGTTTCTTGGGTTACTGAACAGGGGTTTCTCCATACGGCAAAAATCGAACAATTATCTGACTCGCTGGTGTCTGACCTGTATCGGATCAATTCGGCGGGACAAACGTTTTTCATGGATCGTTCGCAAACCATTCAGATTGACCGGCCTGGAAATAAAGCATTAACTGCCCGTCCGGCACAGAGTCAACTCTATCCCGTCAATGAATTACGTCCTGACAAAATTGTGGTTCCTGCCATCATTGTTACCGGTGGTCGGGCGGCTTATGTTTTTGCGATCAATACCAAAACGGGAGAAGTTCATTGGCAGTATCCTACACAAGGACAACTGTTAGAGCCCATTGCTGTCATCGGCAGGGATGTCTATGCTCCCACGGCAAACGGTGTACTCCATTCCATTGATTTGATTACGGGAAAGGAACGTTGGTTGACAAAAAACGTTAAACGATTTGTCGCTGCTTCACAGCAACACGTTTACGTTCTTGATCGACAGAACCGGCTGGTTTGTTTGGATCGGACATCGGGAGCACCACTGTTTGAGTACGATGTTCGACGATTTGACCATTTCTTTTTTAATTTGGAGACGGACCAAATTTTTGTGCTGACGGACAAGGGACTGGTTCAGTGTCTTCGGGAACGCCAGTTTGCGTCCGATGTTGGGAGCAACGTTTCACTTCGGCACCGGGTCAATGCTGTAGAATTTGCGGAAGTGCTGAAGGGAGGCGCAATGCCGGAACTCTGGTGGCTCCAAGAATTTGAATAGGACGGTAACGATTTCCGCAAAATGATGCAAGGTTAGTACAAACACAACCTTAGTAGCCAAGCGACTGCTTACGATTACGAAAACAATGCAAGCCGGGAGCGAAACAACGTGGAGTGACCGGATGAAACCTCATTCTTACCTTATTTCCAAGAACAAAACAACCTCAGTAGCAACGATGCTACAAAAATATCTGACCTTATTACCTCATTCCGTACCGTCGATTTTAATGAGGTAATAAGGTTATCATTTTGGTGATGCCTCTGGCTACTGAGGTTGTTTCGTAAGAAAAATCAGGTGAAAATAAGGTTGACTCGCACACCCTCTTGTTTTTTCACTCAATCGGTGCTAGACTGTCAAAGAGAGTTCGAAATCAAACATCGGAGATCGTTTATCGAGTTAATGAAAAACGAATAAAATCAGTTTGACGAAAAGTCATTTGTCTTACACCGAAATCATCGCAGATTCTTTTAAGACAAGGAATTATTTCGGATGGCGTTGCGCTGTCCTTGAATAGTTTTTGCTACCGTCTCTCTAATCCATTGATCAACGTCCCATTTTATATGGGGTGTCGAATCATGTTGGATTAGAGACGGTTCTTGCGATGATACCGGGTGTAAGCAATGTGATTGCCGATACCCTTTCTTTTTACCGTGAGTTGCTGCGATTCTGGGAGAAGGGTGTGCGACTCTAATAACGCCCAACCATTCCTTATTGCCCTCTATCGTAGAGGACAAATGTTTGGGATTACTCACAAGCCCTACGGGGGCAGAAAGGAAACGCAGTATGGAAATCGTAATATTCTCCATTTTTTGGATGCTATGCGGCATCGGGGGAGGTTTTTTAGCTCAATCAAAAGGTAGGTCTTTTGGAGAGGGATTAGTTTTGGGAATCGTGTTGGGCTTCATCGGTCTTATCATTGAGGCTTGCCTGCCCAAAAAGAATTAGGCGTTCACTCGACTAAAACACGTCCGGCGACACAGTCGCCGGCTCTCTGCACAATCTCACGATTACGGCTCTGTGAACGTTTAACCTTGTCAATTTTCCCATTTATGCTATAATTTTTCTATGACCGAATCGACCGAACAGTTTGCCGTGGTGCCGGGAGTTTTGCCCGGCGCAAACGAAGATTATACCGCTAAAGACCTCGAACATCTCAGCGATCAAGAGCACGTCCGAAAGCGACCCGCTATGTACATCGGCGATACCAGCAGCCGAGGACTCCACCACCTCGTCAGCGAAGTCGTCGATAACTCCATCGACGAAGCCATGGCAGGCTTCGCCAGCACCATTGTCATTCAAATCAACAACGACGGCTCCGTGACCGTCGAAGACGACGGTCGAGGCATTCCCGTCGAAGAACATCCCGACCTACAAAAGTCAACGCTCGAAGGAGTGATGACCGTACTCAAATTCGGCGGAAAATTTTCCAAAGGTGCGTACCAAACCTCCGGCGGATTGCACGGAGTCGGCGTTACCGTCGTCAACTTTTTGTCCGAATGGTGCGAAGTCGATGTTTCCCGCGATGGTTCCATTTACCATCAGGAATACGCTCGCGGCATTCCCAGCGGTCCCGTCGAAAAAGTCGGAAAATCTGAAAAGCGAGGCACGAAAACCACGTTCATGCCGGACGAAGAAATCTTTCCCGACCGGAAGTTCGATCACAATATCCTCTTCCGTCGCTTGCAGGACTTGGCATTTCTCAACAGCGGTGTAAAAATCATCTTCCGCGATGTGCGAACCGGAGCGGAAGACACCTTTGAATACAAGGATGGACTCACCGATTTCGTGAAAAACATGAACCGCTCGACTGATCCCGCCCACGCAGAAGTCGTTCGCATGACCGGTCAAGCCGAGGGCGTGTCCGTTGACGTTGCCCTGCAATACACGGTCGAATATACCGAAAATCTGCGGTCTTACGTCAACAACATTTACACGATTGAAGGCGGCACGCACATGTCCGGCTTTCGCACCGCTCTGACGCGAACGCTGAACAACTACGGCAAAAATTCGGGACTTTTCAAAGAAAAAACGCTCATTCCCTCCGGCGAAGATTTTCGGGAAGGCTTGACCGCCGTGATTTCGGTGCGTGTTCCCAATCCCCGGTTTGAAGGACAAACGAAAACGAAACTCGGCAACAGCGAAGTCGAAGGAATCGTCAATTCGCTCGTCGGCGAACAGTTGGCAAAGTTTTTGGAAGAGAATCCCAAGACGGCACAGATCATCGTCAAGAAGGGAATCGTCGCAGCCGAAGCGCGGGAAAGTGCAAGAAAAGCACGAGCGTTGGTTCGTGAGCGGAAAGGAGCGTTGTCTTTCGGCGGCTTGCCGGGCAAACTCCGCGACTGTACCAGCAAGGAAGTCGATAAATGCGAACTCTACCTCGTCGAAGGGGACTCCGCCGGCGGCAGCGCAGAAGGGGGACGAATCAGGGAATATCAGGCGATTCTGCCGTTGCGGGGTAAAATTTTGAACGTCTATAAAGCGACCGATGCGAAAGTTTTCGATAACAAAGAGGTGTTGAGCATGATTGCTGCGGTCGGTTGCGGCATCGGAGCGGACATCGACTTGGCAAAGCGGCGGTACGGAAAAATCGTGATCATGACCGATGCCGACGTGGATGGTTCGCACATTCGGACATTGCTGTTGACGTTCTTTTACCGGCAGATGTACGAGTTGGTCAAGGCGGGACACGTATTCATTGCATGTCCGCCGCTCTATCGAATTCGACGGAAAGGACATTCGGATCGGTACATTTCGACCGATGATGAGATGCACCGGATTTTGCTCGACCTCGGTTTGAATAATGCGGTATTCGATCCGGGCGACGGTCGAACATTCGAGGGAGAAACGATGGAAAAACTCTGCAAAACGCTTACCGGTTTGGAGGATGCGACGCTGGCGTTGGAGCGGCGGGGGATCAGCCTTCGGGAACATTCCAAGCGGCAGGACAAGGACTCGGGAAGATTGCCGGTGTATCACGTTTTCTACGACAAACTGGAAGAGTGGTTTACCGACAGAGAAAAGTTAAAGGCGTTTCAAGAAAAGATTGAAACGGAGTCCGGCAAAGAAATTTCGCTCGGCGACGAAACAAAAGCCGGAATGGAGCGCAGCGCAATGACGGAATCCGAAGCACCCCGCTTGCACGTCATCGAACTCCACGAAGTACGGACGCTGAACAAGCATTTATTGGAATTGCGCGACTTGGGTTTCGAGATTGACGCACTCTTGCCGCTGGAGCGCACGGGAACGGACACGTCTCGGTATCATTTACGGCGGGGAGACGATGCAAAGGGAATCGAGGACTTGCGGGAGTTGCTCACGGAGGTTCGTAGCGGCGGTCAAAAGGGAATGCAGGTAACGCGTTTCAAGGGTTTGGGCGAAATGAATGCAGAGGAACTTCGGGACACGACGCTCAACCCGGAGAATCGGACGTTGATTCAGGTAACGATGGAAGATGCGGCAGCGGCGGATGACTTGTTCCGAATTTTGATGGGCGACAAAGTCGAGCCGCGCCGGGAATTCATCGAAAAGCATGCACTCGAAGTGAAAAATTTGGACGTGTAAGCAGAGTCCGTCTCGTAAGATTGCGAATTAGCCGCTGGTTTTCATAGAAACATACGGAAGTCATCAAATATCCGATACTCTTGGAACATCTTTCCATTCTTGAAAATTTCCTTTTTCCGGCTACAATCAAGGCATGGCAACGCTGGACAAACCAAAGGTTTACCTTGAATCCTCGACGATCAGTTATCTGACAGCGAGACCGACGGAGGAACCGATTCGGAAAGCAAAGCAGATTCTCACTCGCCGGTGGTGGGAACAGCGTGAAAAGTTCGATTTTTACATTTCCGAAACGGTGCTTGATGAAATCGAAAAAGGCGACTCGCAAGCGGCAGAGGCAAGGTTGGATATTGTGCGAGAAATGTCAATTCTTGCGGTTAATGAAAAAATCAAACCGTTAGCACAGGATTTACTACAAGCGAGGGCGATTCCCGCAAAATCAGAGGCAGATGCCGAACATATTGCCTATTCTGCCGTTTACGACATGGATTTTCTGATTACTTGGAACCAAAGGCATATCGCCACAAATGCCAATCGCCGTCTGGTTGAAGCCGTCTTGCTTGATGCCGGTTTTCGTTTGACGCGTTTATTGACACCAGAACAACACTTATTCCTAATGGAGACTGAAAATGACAGTAACCCTTGAAGAAATTGATGCGCGGAACCTCCCGGATGAAGGCGATCCGCTTGTTTGGCTTCGTAAATATCGTGAAGAGTTTTCTGAAAAGTATCCGACGTTCGAGGAACGGTACGAGTATTACAAACAAGTCGGTACGGTAGAAGATGCCCTCGCACGAGTTCGTGCCAGAATCGCCGAAGAGAAGCGGCAGAAACAGGACGTTTAGCAAACCTGCGGCGAGCCGCGCCGGGAATTCATCGAAAAGCATGCACTCGAAGTGAAAAATTTGGACGTGTAAATCAGAGTATCTCCCCTGAATGTGCTAATACAGTCCAACATATTCCGGCGAGGTTTTCAAAAGTTCTGCGTGCGTGCCAATGGCAATGATTTTGCCGTCGTCCATCAATACAACCCGATCTGCCAGTTCCACCGCCGAAAGACGGTGCGTAACCATAACCGTCGTCCGCCCTTTTTTGAAGGTGGATAATGCCTCGTGAATCATCCGCTCACTTGTAACATCAATTTGACCTGTGGCTTCGTCCAGTAGAAAAATAGAAGGATTTCGCAGAATAGCCCGGGCAAGGGCAATCCGCTGACGCTGTCCCCCTGATAATTTTCCGCCTACCGGTCCCACGATTGTATCGTATCCCTCCGGTAACTCTTTTTCAATAAAATCATGAGCAAACGCCTGCTTTGCCGCCACGATAATTTCTTCCTGGGTTGCATCGGCACAACCGTAACGGATGTTTTCCAGAACCGTCATATTGAACAAAATAGGCTCTTGAGAAACCAAGCCGATCTGTTGCCTCAAATCGTGTAGCCGAACCGAAGTTGTCGGTACGCCATCAATCAAAATCTGTCCGTCGGTTGCGTCAGCAAATCGGGGAAGCAAACTCAACAACGTGCTTTTCCCGCAACCGCTTGCACCGAGAATGGCGATACACTCTCCGAACTTAATATCCAGTGAAACACCTTTCAAAACGGGATGACCGGCATCGTATTCAAACGAAACGTTGTCAAACCGGATCGATTCCTGATGTTTCTCCATTGGCAACGGATTTTCGGGGTCCAGAATGGGTACGACACGGTCAATCATTGCATAGATACGGTCAGCGGCGGCGGCGGCACTTTGGAACTGCGTGTAAATGTCCGACAACCGCCTCGCAGGATCAGACGCTCCGACAAGCATGGCAAAAAAGACGATCAGCCATTCCACATCCATAGGTTCGCGGAGTATCGGAATTCCCCAAATATCCGTCCGTTCGCCCATAACAAGATACGCACCGACAATGATCGCCAAACAGATCATCGAGAGTCCGAAGAATTCAATCATAGGATTGACAAAAGCGTCGTATCGGGCGATTTTCAATGCCCGCCGACAACACGCATCGTTGACTTTTTGGAATTTATCCATTTCATACGCTTCTTGGGTGAACGCCTTAATGACTCGAAACGACTGAAATGTCTCCGTCAGCCGGGCGTACAAATTGGCGGTTTGTTCCAAATTTTTCCTGACCACCCGCTTAATGGAGCGGGCAAGCCAACGAATAACCCAAGCGGCGGGGGGAACGAGCAGAACCGTGATGAGGAGTAACTGCCAACTGATGTACGCAGCGGCGGCGAGGCAAACAATCAGTTTCAGCGGTTCTCGGATGATTTTGCCGTAAATTGCCAAAATTCCGTGGGTCAACACCGTCATGTCTGACGTGGCTCGGCTCATCATGTGCGAAATGCCCTCCTTTGAGTAAAAGTTGGCTTCATAGTCAAGAGCCTTTTGGTAAAACATGTCCCGGATTTCCATCGTCGTTCCTCTGGCAATCGTCGCCGCCATAATGCTGTGCGTGATCAGGAAAAAGACCCTGATGAGCGTTCCAACGAGGACAATGACCATTAAAAAAACGACGGTTTGAAAAGGGTGTGCGGGCGTGTACTGCTCGATGTAGGGAAGCAACCACCGGAACCATTCTCCGCGGTATTGATAAAGGTAGAGAGTTTGCTCTTCAATGGCAATTTGGGAAGAATTTACGGGTTGTGCGGTCTGTAACTGTTGTATTCTGTGCTTCGTTTCTTCAATTTTCTGTTCGTTATGTTCAATTTTTTCGACTGCCCAGGTGGTGAAAGTGCTTTTTTTCAGACAGATCTCCATGACAGGATAAACGACAGCGGCGATGTTGCCCCCCCAAAGAACGCCGATCATCAGGGCGAAAAAAAAGCAACCGAAAACCAATCCAAGACGGTTGTGAAACGATTGCCGGATAGCACGAAAGTAATTTTTCATATCCGGTCATTGTACTGTTTTAGGTACTGTTTTTCAAGATCAATCTGATCTCGAAAGGTTGATAAAGGAAGGACGGAACCGTCCGGCTACTGTTAAGATAGGTGTTAATTTGTAACGGTTAGCATAAAGAAATAAACTTTTCCGGTTGTTCGGTGTGGTCTAGCCGGGTCTTGGAAAAAAATGTAGTAATCGGCTTTTCCTGTTCATTTCAAACCGGTGGAATACCGATTGCGTTAGTGAAAAGATATTGCGTTCCGCCGTCGGGGCGGTATTCGCGATGTCGAACGAAGTGGGTTCGCCGATGTTATGTGCGTTACATAGCGTTGGGCACATTAAGGTCCTTTTTAATTTGGGAGAACACAATAATGACTCGTAGAATGATGTTGCCAGCGTTGCTCGTCTCGCTGGTTGTTTTTTCAGGCTCGCAAGCAGTTGCCAGCGAAAGTTTGTTCAATTTCCTTTTTGGCAGCCGAGTGGTTCGCTCCTGCGATCCGTGCGCACCGGTTGAACCGTGTGTTGCCGTAAAGGCTTGCGAAAAGGTCGCACCAGCCGTGTGCGAAAAGGTTGCACCCGCAGTTTGCGAAAAAGTTGCACCCGCAGTTTGTGAAAAGGTCGCACCAGCCGTGTGCGAAAAGGTTGCACCCGCCGTGTGCGAAAAAGTTGCACCTGCCGTGTGCGAAAAGGTTGCACCCGCCGTGTGCGAAAAGGTTGCACCTGCCGTGTGCGAAAAAGTCGCTCCGCAGGCTTGCCTTCCGGCTGTTTGCGAACGGACAGCCCTACCGCTTCTTCCCCTTATTAAGAGGTTGATGTAAGGTAAATCAGAATCGGAAAGAAACGAATTTCCTTCGTTCAAAACGGTGGCGGAACGCAATGTTTCGGCACCGTTTTTTTGTGTCCCCTAACACCTGACTCTCAGTGTTCCAACCCAATCTGATCCTCGATGCCGTTCAGGACATCACACCGGAGTTATTGCAGCAACACGGACTTCGCTCCTTGTTGTTGGATGTCGATTGCACGCTCAAACGTTACCGGGCAACCGAAATACCGCCGGAGAGTGTCCGATGGGTCGAATCGTTGCAAAATGCCGGTATTGGGCTTTGCATTCTTTCCAACGGTCTGGAACACCGCATCCGTCCGATAGCGGAACAGATCGGCATTCCTTTTGTTGCACCGGCACTGAAACCCTTTCCTTTCGGTTGCCGAACCGCAATCAAAACAATGGGGTTCGACCCCAAATCGACGGCAATGGTCGGCGATCAACTCTTTGCCGATATTCTTGCTGGGAACCTTGCCAACATTTTTACGATTCTTGTAACGCCGATTCATCCCGAAGAGGAACATTGGTACACGAGAATCAAGCGTCCCCTCGAAAAATGGATGCTTCGGAAAAACGGGGGATAGCGGCGGTCCTTTTTTCCAAATTCTCAAAAATTCCTCTTGACAGCAGATTACAAATGTGATACAATAGACTACACAAGTAATCAATCGTTACAAAAACAAGGATGCCGAAGAAAAAAACGTCTGCCTCTGTTGCCGGGGCAAAAATTACGCAAGCCGAGTGGGAAGTGATGCAAATTCTCTGGAACGCTGATGCTCCCCTCTCGGCTGCCGAAGTCATCGACCGATTGGAAACGAAAGCGAATTGGAATCCCAAGACGATCCGCACCTTTTTGAGTCGGCTCGTTCAAAAGCGAGTGGTCCGTGCTGTCAAAAAAAGTCTGGCAGGATATGAGTTGCTGCATTACATTCCGCTGATCGACCGAACGTCGGCATTGCAAGCGAAGCAGGCGACCTTTGCGGATCGCTTTTTCGGCGGCACCGTCCATTCGATGCTTGCCGGTTGCATTCAATCCGGGGAGATTTCCATTGACGAACTGCGGGAATTGCGGGAAATGATTGATAGTAAAATTGAGGAGCAATAACAATGATTGAAACCATTTTAATTCCATCCTGCCGGGCGGCGGTGTTGATCGGCGGACTGTTTTTCGTGCGATACCTATTGGGCAATCGCATTTCGCCGACGCTGCGTCATGCCTTTTGGGGACTCGTTCCGCTCGCCCTGTTGCCGCTAGCGATTTCCTCGCCGGTCAGCGTGTATAATTTGCTGCCGCAAGCGGAGACGGCAGACGGCAGACCGCAGACGGCAGAAGAGGAACAGAGCCGCAATATCGTCATTCCTGCGCAGGCAGGAATCCAGACGATTGACGTTCACGACTCTCCGAAAGAGATAAATGTCTCACGTCTAGACCCCCGCCTTCGCGGGGGTGACGAAATTGAGACACTCACTAGCGACTCAGTCGCCGGCACTCTGCTGCCGTCTGCCGTCTGCAATCTGCCGTCTTCGTCCCCGGAGTACCGGCTAAATGTCGACTCTGCTGCCGTCTGCTGTCTGCTGTCTGCCGTCTATTTTCTCGGCTTTACCGCCATGACGCTCGTTTTCCTTCGTCAACTTCTCCTCTGCCGGCGATGGTTGATCACCGCAACACCCGTCAAGAACGAACACGCTCTCACACTCTTCGACTCCAGCAGGCGGCAAATGAACGTCAACTCATGGCTTGCCGTAGCGGAAAGTCCTCTCGTGCCGAGTCCTTTTTTGATCGGAGTCATTCGTCCCACGCTTCTGCTGCCGCAAGGAATGGTCGAGTCGGCAACGGAAAAACAACTGCAAACGGTCTTTCTGCACGAACTCGCTCACCTCAAACGCTGGGATGTCTGGACAGGCTGGGCGGCAACGCTCGTCTTGTGTCTCCATTGGTTCAATCCAATGCTCTGGATTGCCATCCGGCGGATGAATGCCGACCGCGAAGAGGCGTGCGATGCACTGGCAGTACGAACATTGAAACAGGGGGACCGGACGGACTATGCCCGGTCGCTGCTGGAAATTACGGAACGTTACAACGTCCCCTCCCCCATTGGGGGAGGGTTAGGGTGTGGGGAGAGTCGAACGATGAACTGCCCTCACCCTAGCCCTCTCCCAGAGGGAGAGGGGACAGGAAAGAATACTGCACAGCGGTTTTTCTGCCAAACGGCAGGACTGGTCGGTATTTCGGAATCAGGAAACTTTTTACACAGGAGACTCAACATGATTCAACAGAAGAGCACTTGGAAGCGGCGATGGAAGATATTGGCACTGCTTGCGGTGTTGTGCATTGGTGCTGTTACGCTGACGGATGCACAGGAAAAGCGAAAAGCCGCCGAAATTCAAGCGGAAATTGAAACGTTGCAAGCGGAACTCCGCGAAGCCCTTGAAAACGAGCCGGGAAGGGCACTTCAACCATTGATACCGGTAGGGCACCGACCGCCGGGCGGTGCCGTCGGCGATAGCCGACTGGAGGCAAACACGTTAGATTCGAGTGCGGAGTACCGCACGTTGCCGCCCGGCGGTCGGCAACCTACCTCACAAGAGCCGCTCGCGCCGTACACCGTCATACGGCAAGTGCCGGTACAGATAAAGCGGACGTTGCCGAGCGGTGAGGAAGTCATCGAGGAGGAAATGAGAGAAGTCGTCGAAACTATCGATCCAACAGCGCGACAACTGATACCGATAGAAGAAGAGATGGCGAAACAACGCGATCCATTTTTTGACCGAGACTCATGGCAACGTCAACCGGCACCGCCGCAAGAAGAGTTGGTGTTCCGTACCTATACGATGGATTCAACGACTGTTCTCGCTTTCCTTATCAGTGGAGTTTCCGACAAAGTAAGGCAAATGCGAGTTGCCAATAGAGGTCGAACAAATCAAGACATGGTTTTTCACAACTTTGTTTTGGGGAGCAAATCCTCCATTGAGAAAATTGATGCTGTCATTGCCCAATTAAAGGAGTCGCAGGAATCAGAAGAGAAGGCGATTGCAGCGAACAAGCCGATCTTGCGCAGTTATGAACAACCTAATGGGGTTCCTGTTTCTGAACTACTGTCTTTCATAACAGCACTCATCGGCAAGAATGGTAATGTCATCACGCATGAGGGCAAGATAGCGGTTTGGGCATTGAAGTCGGATCAGGACAAGGTTTCGGCAATGCTGGAACAGATTACGAAAGCGACCGAAAAGGCACGAGCGGAAGGGGCAACGGAAGACGACAGTCCGAAAAGATAACGGTCAGGCATAAAGAGAGCCGGCGGCTGTGTCGCCGGTTCACTCAACGCCGTGCCGTTCCTTGAGAAGGTGTTGCCGCACTTGGCAATTCGCGGGAAAAGATGCGGCCATCCTGGAACAAGAAGTCTTGACCAAATGCCGAGCGCAATGGAATCATCTGACCTGGTATAACGAGTAACATGTGCTCCGCAAGTCCCTCCACATCCAATAACAACGGTTTGTCCAATTCTTCAAAGAACGGCAAAATCTGAGACGGATACGGACTCCGAAGGATTTCGTGTGCGGCTTGCATCACAGACGCTTCATTACTGGAAAGCATTTCCGCATGGACTTCCTGCCAACCGCTCAGTGCTAAATTGTACGGTTGTACCTCTTCCACTTTCGCGGTACTTCCGCCGTGAATTTGCTCATATTGATCGACCCGCTGATTGATTTCATTCATCCACATTTCAGCGACCCGCGATTGCGTTGACCGCTTGACATAGTTGATCAGGGGAAACAAAACAAACGCGGCGATGATTCCTACCGATACCGATGCGACCAATCCGATCCAAGGAGTGGAATGCGGCGGCTCGGCTGCAATTTCGATATTTTTTGCCGCTTTTGGTTTTTCCATTTCCGACTCCTTCTGTTCTGCAGCCGCGGATAAAAGAAAAGCGGGTAGCATGGCTTCAGGCGAATAACAAGCGGAGTCCAAAAAGATGCCGGAATTGGGGATGATTCCCGATTCTTCATGATCGATAGTTGTCCAAATGTTGGCACAAGTTCGGTTTGCCAGCATCAGCGGCGGCTCGACGGAATCGCCGATATGATTCAATGGGGCCACTTCTTGTTGCAACGTTTCCAGTTCGGCGCGCAGTTGCGGATTGCGTTCCAATTCCCTTTCCACTTGGGCGGCCTCACCGTCGCTCAGTGCGTTCAGCAAGTATCCGAGTAATCGTTCCCTGATCTGTTCCTGCATTTCCATGGTTATTTGGTATTGCTCCTCTACGGCGACCACCAATCGTTGCCGGTGGTTTGTACGAGCCGTGTTCGTTCCGAATCGATTCGGTTGTCCAGTTTCAAGTTGTTTCGTAAGGTACCGGTCGGATTGATTTCAATTCCGCCGCATGCCACGATGGTCGAATAACCGTTTTGTGACTTCACGGAACGATAAGTGACGGACTTCGGGACAGGATGGGAGACCAATTTGAGTTTCGCTTCGTCCAGAAGGATGGTCAATTCGCAATCCGCTTTTTGCAACAATTTTTCCTGATGGATCAACGCCGCCGCCAAAGCGAGTTTCATATTATTACGTAATTCCCCAAAAACGGGCTGGGCTTTTGCCAAGGTTTCGTAGTTCTCTTCGAGACTCCGGCACCAATTCAGAGCCGCCCGATCCATTCCGGCAGTTTCCCGCGACGATGCCCGGACTTTGACTTCACCAAGCCGCCACGTCAATTTTTTGGAGTCGTGAGTGGTCAATGTGTATTCTGGAATGAGCCAGAATTGCGGCGAAATGTTCGGTCGACTCGCCGAAATCATACTGACGTAACTCGGAATGTTCCGGGCTTGCGAAGGCTCCAGACCGAGTGCAATACGTTTCATTTTGAAGTCTGCGGCAACGAGGATTCGGGCAAATCGGCTCGATTCTGAAACGCCGGTAATCGTGATCGGACAATCGCCGTAGGCTTCTTCGAGTGCAGCAAAGTAAGCATCGACATTGTTGGCATTGATTCGCGGATATTGCTGATGCACTTTTACGAGTTTCGTAGCGGTTTCCTGCGTCGGTTCAATCGCACAGGCAACGGTTCGGGCAGCGGCGGGCTGATTCCACAAACGCAGAGCGGTGAGAAAATCTTCGAGTGCTAATACAGACAGTCTGCTTTGAGTACCGACCACGTTTCCGGCAGCGTCCGACTGCCAACCTTCGGCGGGTCCGATGAGAAGCAGGTCGTTTTCTTCGGGAACAGCAACGATGTAGTCGATGGAAGTCAGACCGCCGAGATATCGGATCGCGTCGGGCAACTGTTTTTCTTTATCGACGATCTTACTCACTTCGGCATCAAGTTTTTTGAGAGAAATTTTGCGGAGTGCAACTTTGCGCTCTATATTTTCTGGCGGAGATTCCAGCACGTCTTCCATCATTTTACCGAGTGCCTCTGATTTTTCTTGGGAAAGTGGAAGCACTCGACCGTCGGCATCGACATCGATTCCGTTTCCGGCGAAACGGAGATCATCGAAATTTTGGGCAAACGTTGCCGGTATTCCAAAGCACGCAACGCAAACGACAAGGGAGGTGAAAAGATATTTCATCAGTTTCATGGAAAACGTGTAACGCCATGTAACATCATGACAGAGAATACTAGCGTTTTTTCCAATTTTTGGCAAGAGCAAAACCCTCGTTATTTCCGCGAAGACATTGGGGTGAGAGACACAGGGAAATCGTTCCTCTGGATTCCCGCCTACGCAGGAATGACCGAGTTTGATGATCTTGCACGCCGACCACGCCGACTGAATATGACTCTTCTGGTGTTGAAAAACGTTGCCCGTTTGTTAGAATGGTGTTGCGTGATTATCCGTTCGGAAGAGTTATGCCGACTTACAGTTATATTGCCCGAAATCAATTGGGAACGAAAATAACGGGGCAGACCGATGCAGGCACCGAGGCGGAAGCCGTTGCTGCTCTTACTGCCGCCGGGGTGTTTCCGCTGGAAATTAGGCCGGTATTGCAGCAGGCGGTCACGGGAAAGGTTCGGCGAGTCGGCGGACAACTGCTTTCCGGTTTTTATTCCCAACTGGCAGATCTTCTGAAAAGCGGCGTGCCTTTGCTAAAAGCCCTGAGGATTCTGCGGGATCAAACATCGAACAACAATTTGAAATTCGTTCTCGATAACATTTATCGTCGTGTCGAGGCGGGAGAAACCCTTGCGGATGCGATGGGACGTTTTCACATCGTGTTCGGCGACATGGGCACACAAATGGTCAAAGCCGGCGGCGAAGGCGGATTCCTTGAAGAATCGCTCAATCACATTGCCGATTACACTGAAGCGCAGGACGACCTCAAAAGAAGAATCATTGGAGCATTGGCGTATCCGGTACTGTTACTCCTCATGATGATCGTGGTTGTTACGGCGATCATGCTTTTCATTGTTCCCTATTTCACTCCGCTCTTTGCGAACATGCGGAATTGTGGAGAACTTCCCTTACCAACGGAGATTTTGCTTCTGCTTTCCGACAACATGAAATACATTTTGGGATCGGCGGTTCTCATTTTCGTTCCCGGAGGTATCTGGTTCCGCTTCTGGTCGGGCACTGAAAAAGGCAGACGATCCGTCGATTTATTTAAGTTACGGTTTCCCATGGGGGGGAAAGTCTACGAAGGTTTTGCGGTCGCCCGATTCTGCCGGATTTTGGGAACACTGTTACGAAACGGCGTACCGATTGTCAAATCGTTGGAAATTGCCAGTGGGGCAGCAGGAAACAAAATTTTATCCGATGCGATCAATAACGCCACGGAAAACATTAGCGGCGGTTCACGCTTGGCCGATCCTTTAGCGCGGTCTGGTTGTTTTCCGCGAACGGTCGTCGAAATGATTTCCGTGGCTGAGGAGTCGAACACGCTGGACACGATTTTGGTGGAAATCTCCGACAGTTTGGAAAGACG
>Ga0082212_10004455_pt1 | contig 19422 bp, 12 predicted proteins | sample TergutNt197P3_FD_71548 | JGI IMG/M metagenome (GOLD analysis project Ga0082212, IMG submission 71548) | Neocapritermes taracua P3 segment gut microbial communities from Petit-Saut dam, French Guiana - Nt197 P3 | ecosystem: Host-associated > Arthropoda: Insects > Digestive system > Gut ... | reverse complement strand
TTGACAATGAATTCGTAATTGCTTCCCTGCGGAAAGCCAAACATTATTTGATTTTTAACACTAATGTAAAGTCGTAATTTTTAATTGTAGGGACGCACCGTTGCGGTCGCCCCTATAATTATTTAGGAACAACTTTTAACTCTTAGTTCTTAACTCAAAACTCTTTTGTATCTTTGCAGCGGAATTTAAAAAAGAAATATTATGGCAATGGAAATCAAATCCCCTCCGGTATTGAGAGGCAGGGAAGCCCGCGAATTTTATGAAAAAGTAGCAAACGCAAAGTGCAGTAAAAGCAGGGAAGAAGTGCAGGAAAGCATGCGCACGACCTTGGAATTTTTGGCAAAACAGAAACATCTGGGTGCGCCATGGTCAGTTTGAAACAGGATTGCGAGCAGTTTGTACTTACGGATGAACATATTATTTCGGATTTTGACTGCGGCAACGATGATTTGAATGAATTTTTCAATCGTGACGCACTTGATTACAAACGTCAGATGCTCTCTGAAATATGTTTTTTTCGTCACAAAATAAGTGGTGCGATTGTTTGTGCCTTTTCTTTTTCGGCAAGCGCTATCAAAACCGCCGACCTGCCCGGCTCACGTCGCAAAAAGGTCAAAGAATATATTCCGCGAGAAAAAACTTTAAAATCTTATCCTGCAATTCTTATTGGTCGATTGGGTGTGGCAACGGAATTTAACGGACAGGGCGTCGGTTCGCAGTTGATAGACTTTACAAAGGATATATGCCTTATTCGGTTTCCTAATTGTGTCCGTTACTTGTTGGTGGATGCTTACAACGAGCCTGCCGTAATCGAATTTTATCAAAAGAACGATTTTACGCCGGTTTTTTCGACCGAAGAACAGGAAAAGAAAACCTACGGGCAACCACCCTCCGACCTTTTGCGAACAAGATATATGTTTTTCGACATGATACAGTGGCGCGACGGATGATGTAGCGTATTTCCGATACAATATTAAATAAAACGTGTAAACCGAATGAAACAGTTTACATGTTTTTTTTGTGCATAACTGAAAACAACGCAATGTAATGGGAAGCTGGTGTTAAAATAATTATTATTTTTACGCACATTTTCTTCATTAAAAGTGATCGGCTATGGATAAATATTTTCAGGTGGTATGGTTCTGTTTCTTACTTTCGGGAACGCTGTCGGGACAAATGACGGCAGATTCTTCTTTTATAAAGATTGAGGAAACACTATTGGCACAATTGGCTGTTTATCCGCAGGAGAAGATACATCTGCATACAGATCGCGATTTGTATGTGCCGGGCGAAAAAATTTGGATTAAAGCATATATTGTTGATGCTGTTACGCATTTGTATCCGACAAACAGCCGGTATATTTATGTTGAGCTGATTGATAACCGCGATTCATTGGTCGGCAGGGTGATGATTCGACCGGATAATGATATGTTTTATGGTCATCTTAATATTTCGGAAAATATACCCGAAGGCAACTATACGCTTCGTGCTTATACCCGGTATATGGAAAACATGGGGGATGATTATTTTTTTAAGAAGAATATACGGATTGGTAGCAAGGGGATTAATCCCCTTGTCAGTAGAAATCGGGGAAATGGAGATGACTTTGATGTATCATTTTTCCCAGAGGGCGGCAACCTGCCCGAAGGTGTTCTATGCAAAGTCGCATTTAAAGCGCTCAATCGGGACGGATACCCTGAACAGATTACCGGTTGCCTTGTGGATGAGGACGGCGCTGAAATTTTTCAGGGACAAACTTACCAAACGCACCATGCCGGTATGGGGGTATTCACTTACCTGCCAGAAGCAGGGAAAATATACCGGCTGAAATTTATCAATGAGCACGGACTGGAAAAAGTGTTTGAACTCCCACAACCCAATCCTCGCGCTTATTCATTAGCAATATCCATGCAAAACAGCAATATCAGGATCGGTATACAAAAATCGAGACAGGCGCCGGATATACAGTGTTACCTGCTTGCACACTGTCGGGGCGACTTACTTTATTTCTCGGCATGGGACAGTAATAAGATAATCCAGTTATCTCTGGAAGACTTTCCTGCAGGCGTGATCCAGTTTGTGCTTTTAGACAGTCAGATGAATCCGTTAAGCGAGCGGTTAACATTCAACCATTCTGATGCAACAATACCGATTGCATTTCACACAGACAAAGAAACATACCGGATTCGCGACAAAGTCATCTCAACCATCTCTCTTACCTCCTCCCCGATGGGGAGGGCCGGGGAGGAAGAATCTCATTTTTCCATTGCAATAACAGACGATAAGGATTACGCAGTCGATGCTACAACCACCATCCTGTCAAGTATATTACTTTCGTCCGAATTGAAAGGATATATCGAAAATCCTGCCTGCTATCTGCAAGACCCTGTTGCGATGGATCTGTTGATGATGACGCATGGATGGCGAAGGTATAACATCCCGGAAGCAATCAAAGAAAAATATGAACTACCGCATATTCCGTTTCAAACGAGTCAAAAGATTTCAGGCAAGGTACAAAGCGGACTCCGTTCTCTGCCCGTACCTGCATGTGAAGTATTAATAATGGCCCAAGGCGATTACTTTGACGTAACGTCTACCGACGAGAACGGCATATTCGTTATTGATGATTTCGAATATCCTGACGGTACTTCCTATACTTTTAGGGCGATCGGCAGCAAGGGAAGCAACCGAGTTGACCTTGTTGTGCATGAAGAAAAATTTCCCGAACCGGTCTTTGCGCCGCAAAGCCCTTTTGTCATACAAAAGGCAGAAGCCGGAGAAAAAGAAGACATATCTCCGGAAAATACATTTGTTGCAAAGGCAGAACAACGCGTTAAATATGATGAAGAGATGCGTACTATTTATTTAAGCGAGGTGGAAGTGACTGCGCCAAGAATTGAAAGGAAAAATGAACCCCGTCGTGAATATTGGCAAAATCTTGACTCTATTGTGACCATTCGAAGTGAAGATATCGAGAAAATTTTTCCTCGACTTGTTTCTGACATACTGAAAACAATTCCCGGCATATCTGTGTCGTCCTCCAATGGAGGGGTTCGAATAAACTCCGAAAGAGATTTGCCGCCGCTTGTATTAATAGACGGCGTTCCTCACTATTGGCCTGAAACTCTGGGTTTGAGTCCAGGTGAAAGACAGGATTCGCCGTATGACTCTCCTTTGGAAGCAATCAGTGTAGTTGATGTGGAAAGTATTGATGTTATCAAAGGACCAGGCGCTTCAATATTTGGGGTTAGAGGAGCCGGTGGGGTTATCAGTATCACAACAAAAAGAGGCTCAACAAGCATTAATCGCGAAAGCGAAGAAACCAATTATGCAGTTTACACCCCTTTGGGCTATCAAAAACCTGTCGAATTCTATTCACCACGCTACGAAACCTTGGAAGCAAAGTACCAATCAATTCCCGATTACCGGACTACCATCTTCTGGAAACCGGATATTGTAATGTCCGAAGATGGCGAAGCAACATTTGACTTCTACACATCCGATTTTCCAACAACCTATTCCGTTGTAATCGAAGGAATAACAGCCGATGGCCGTATCGTCAGGCAAATAGAAAAAATAACGGTTAATTAACTCGGACCTTAACTTTACTTAACATTACTTGTTTTGTCGAATGGAAAAAAAAAACGACCTTTGCCGCGTTTTAGGATGTGTGAACTGAATAAAGATGAGGTTTAAAGTAATATTATTTGTATTGTTTTCCCTGACAGCGTTGGGAAACGGAATGCTCTTGGGGCAAAATACAATACAGGTAGAGGGTTATGTAAGAGATTCGGAAACCAATGAGGCCTTGCCTTATGTCGCTGTCAGTTTGAGAGGTACTTCGATCGGTACTACGACGGTAGAAAACGGGCACTATTCATTTAGAGCTACTTCCGACAGTCTGACGTTAATGGTTTCATATATCGGATACGAAACGCAATATTTCCCTTTGAGAAGAGGGACAAACCGGATTGACGTCTTACTCAAACCTGCTTCTTTGGAATTGAGTGAAGTAGTAGTCCGTCCCGGACGCGAATACTATTCAAGAAGAAATAATCCGGCGGTTGAGTTTGCGCAACATTTGATCGAACGAAGAGGATTACACAATCCGCATGATCACGACTATTACAGTTATAATATGTACGAGCAGCGCACTTTTGCGTTCGATGATTTTGATGTGGATAAAGCACGCCAGAGATGGCTATACAGACAGGTTGATTTTATTTTCGATTATGTTGATTCCAGTTCCGTAAGAGGACGCTCCATTTTGCCGCTTTATAATGAGGAAACGATAGAAGATTATTATTTCCGGAAATCGCCTCATGCAGAGCGTCGAATAGTACAGGGTTACAAACAGGCCGGTTTCGAGTTTTTAAACGAAGAGGGCATCAAACAGTTTATTGCTGAGTCATTTAAGGATATTGATATTTTTCAGGATAATATTCCGCTCTTTTTGAATCGTTTTGTCAGTCCGCTGTCGTCCATCGGCCCGCTTTATTACAGATATTACCTGTTGGACACCGTAATGATAGACAATGAACAATGTCTTGATCTTGGGTTTGTGCCGTTCAATACCGAATCGTTTGGGTTTGTAGGTCATATATATGCAACGTTGGATTCGACCTATTTTATTAAAAAAGCCCTATTAAACACGCCACGCGATATCAACCTGAATTTTATAGGCGAAATGTCAATAATTCAGGAATTTAGCCGATCTGAAAAAGACAGTACCCGAATGCTTACAAAAAATGATATGGCGTTTTCTTTTACAGTCAGTAAAAATTCAAGAGGTACTTTTGCGCGTCGTGTGGCATTATATCGGGATCATTCGTTTGATATACCGACGGATTTATCTGTATTTCAGGAGAGAAATCCGGCAATGGAATCGGAGGGAGCAAGAAGGCAAACCGTAGATTTTTGGAATGAAGCCCGCGAGGGGACAAGCGAGATTCAAAAAACATCGGTAGATGAAATGATGATGCGTCTGCGAAAGGTACCTGCCTTTTACTATACTGAAAAAGGGCTTAATGCCTTGATCAACGGCTATATTCAAACATCGGATACCGACAGTAAATTTGAGTTCGGGCCTGTAAATACGTTTTTCAGCGGTAATGCACTGGAAGGATTTCGTCTGCGAGCAGGCGGTACGACTTCAGTTAATCTAAGCAACCAACTGTTTCTTGACGGTTATATGGCTTACGGCTTTAAAGACCACAAACCCAAGGGCGATGCGATATTCGAATATTCATTTAACAAAAAACGGTCGTTCCGTAAAGAATATCCGTTTCATTATATCAGGGCTGAATATAAGTATGATATTAATCAGATCGGGCAACACTATTTGTACACCAATCCCGATAACGTATTTATGATGCCAAAGCGCCGTGATAACAACCTGCTTACCTATATGCAGTTGGCAGAATTGAGTTATTATAAGGAAAATTATAAAGGGCTGGGATATAGCGTTATGCTTCGTCATCAGAAAGAGTGGGCAACACCGGATGTGCCGTTTCTATTGATACAGAATGATGGGAGCGCGCAACCGGTTGATCATTATACTTCGGCACAGTTGGAGTTATTTGTCCGCTGGGCGCCGAACGAGAAGTTTTATCAATCGCGCAATTACCGTTATCCGATTACGTTGGATGCACCGGTTATTACCATCAAACATATTATTGCATGCAAAGGCATTTTGGGTACCGACCATAATTTTAATCGCACTGAACTTGGTCTGCGTAAACGTTTTTGGCTTTCACCATTCGGATACATAGATATATTCGGTCAGGCCGGTAAAGTATGGGATCGCGTCCCCTATCCATTGTTACATATACCGAATGCTAATCTGTCGTACAGTGTTGAAGAAGAATCGTTTCCATTAATGGATCCGATGGAATTTATCCACGACCGCTTTGTTTCGTGGGAAACTACCTATCACTTAAATGGTTGGCTGTTTAACCGGCTACCGTTGATCAAAAAACTGCAATTCCGCGAAGTGGTTTCTTTCCGGGGGTGGTATGGCGATTTGAGCGACAAAAATAATCCGTATAAAAATGGCGAAGGCTTATACCATTTCCCCGACAATACCTATATGATGGGCGACAAACCTTATATGGAAATCGGCGCCGGCGTAGAAAACATCTTTAAATTGATCCGTATAGACTATGTCTGGCGATTATCGTATCGCGACCATATCGGAACGCCAAATGGCGGTTTGAGGTTTAAGATGGTGTTTGGGTTTTAACTATTCACCACCATCCTGAATAATACCGCCTGTTGCTTATCTATATTTTGGATATATCTTTTACTTTCTTTGTAACGAGCGAGGCTATACAAAGTAGATGTGATTTCTTGCGCTTGCTTTAACGAAATCGTTGAGCCTGCGGTTTTGAGTATTTTCTTTAATTCCATCCTAATCGTAAAGGCCGTAAAGCAAATACAGATAAGCGCTTCAATCCGGTTTTGCAGGCCATGGCAAACAGGCCGTATCAGCAAATCCGATTTGTACATGCGAAAAGCCTGCTTAATAAAGTTGTAATGATTATGATTTTCAATGACTTCTTCCGGTCGAAGCGACGAATTGGTAAGATAACCTGTGATTCCATCCCAAGTCGCATCCAATCTACATTTATCCATATCTATAACAACTTTTGTTTTCCCTTTCAGTTTCAGATATTTGTTAAAACCTCTGTTGTTTATATGTCTATATGTCAGACGCCCCAGCTTTATTTTCTGTTGCAAGCGTTTTAGTCCGCGTTCTCTTTTAAGGCGATCTATGTCAGCAAGCTCCGACGATTTGGATACAATCAAACGATACCCCCCATCCTTTGCTATTTCGGCCATCTCATCATCCTGCAATGCAAGGTTCAATATATGCTGCCGTATATCTTCCGGTTCGTTTTTCAAGTCTGTACCCGAAATGGTTTCGCAATGCTCACCTTCCAAAGATTTTGTAAACAAGGCAGCATCTGCAACAACAACCGAATGGGTTAGTCCGCAACGTTTGTTTAAATGCCGGATTGCGTGAATAAATGAATTATCCTGCAAAGCATTTTCATCAAACATCTCATATCCAACAGGATTACAATCTGAGTCCGTCAATAAACAGAGATAGAGTTGTGGGATATCATGTTTATTTTTCTTTGGGATGGCCATTTTACGCAGTTCTTTTCCTTCATCAGCCTCAAAACATAGCGGCAACAGATGAGAAAAAACAGGCGTTATTTTTCCGTTATGTGCCTTTTGGAAACAAGCAAGTGTTATGTCTTCTATGACTTTTTTAATATCTTTTCCGATAACAGTTTTCTCCTTTTTTCCGCCACTCACGTTATCTAAAAAACGATAGATGCTGTGAATACCATGATTTTTCCCAATAAAACGTTGCAGGTATTCAACGGATTTCATTTTACTGTTGGGCGAAAAGAGGTGTGAAACAACCAAATGACGAAACAGTTCATTTTGTAATCGTCCGAAACCGACTTTGTCGTACAATCGACCGTATATTAATTCGGGGCCTATCGAGCGGAGTTGTTCGTTAGACAGGTGCATCACAAAATTATCGGTAGGTATATCCGGCGTTTTTTCAAACAACGATTGGGCAAGTCCCTTGGCTTCAAGGAGATATTGATTGGCTCTTTGTTCTAACAGTTCAAGCTCCTCTTCCGTTCTGCCAACGCCAAATTTCTTAACTACACGGTATTCGCCCCTGCTTTTATCAACGATAAATACACTTGACGACCCGCTTTTGTTCTTTTTTCTCCGTATATACATGGCTCTATTTTAATCGTGTATCCCAAATTTGTTTGATTGTTTCTTCTTGCGAGTAGCCTGCCGGACAAGCAACGCTTTTGGTGTTAGCAAAGTAGGAACGGTAGGATTGTTCGCCTGCTGTACCTGAAATCATACGGATGAGGCACATTTGCAGATGTCCGTTCGGGTCGGTTTCGCGAAGCCAGTCGAAAGCATACCACAGCCATTGGTTGCGGTACTCCTCGTCTTGTATGGCAAGCCAGGTAATTTCATCGTAGCCCCAACAGAAATGGTCGTCAAGGTTGGCGATGCCCGGCTCCGGATTGCGGCGGATGCCGAAGTTGTCAAATTCAACTAAATAAGGCATGTTTTCCGCGTTCCATCCGCTCGGCGAAATAGCGCCCGGACTTTTCTTATAAATGCCGTCGAGATAGCCTGCTTCCAATTTACCTTTCATCGGTTCGTCTTCTATTTCTTTGATTCTGAGAGGGAAAGAGTTGAAATCCAACAAACTCACTCCATCTTTCACAAAACCGCCTTTGGGTGTGTGCCCATCTAAAATAATGTAATGACGGCGGGCATTTGTCTTCGCATAATTGCGAATCTTTTGCAGGAAGGCATTATAATGGCTTTTATCCGGATCGTCGCGGCCAATAAGCTCTACCTGACCCAGATGGAAGGCTTCGCATCCGACGTCTATGTACGACTTAGCTAAGAAATAAAACCATAATTGCGTCTCCTGATTGTTGATCATCGGAGTTCCGCCACCCCGTGCGCTACGCATCAGTATTTCCGTATCCGGGTCTTTTCGCCTAACCATATCTTCTACCCTGAAATTACGATTTTCCACCGGCAGGTCAAAAGCCTGAAACACCCACGCCGGAATTTTCAGATTATTGACGTCACTGCTTACATGCTCAAAGAGGCATCCCTGAAATACGATTTCGGGATCGTAATCATGCATCCGCTCCATAAGGCGTCGGGCATACTCAAGGAAAGCAGGATCGCCTAATTTACTCTCTTCGCTCCAACGATAAAGGGCACGTCCGATAAATTTGGCGCCAATATGCTGCACCATCCGAATATCGTCTTCCCTGAACGGAAAAAGATAATTCTCCGGAGTGCCCGGCACTAAAAAATAACCCGCTGTCACAGAACGGTCCAAATAATTTTCTAACGCCTGACGAGATATGGACCCGTCGAAATAGTATTTTGATGCTGCATCAAAATGACCTGTATTGTTCGCACAGCAAGATAATCCTAACGATACAAAAACAACCGCAATAGATTTAAGCAAATTCATGATCTTTTCTTTTTCTGCAAAAATAGGTAAAAATATTTTATCTTTGTGCAAATTAAAATAATAAATGGCTTATTACGAACAACTGCTTATTATCTGTCCGTTGATTTTTATCAGTGGTTTTGTGGACAGTATTGCGGGAGGAGGAGGCCTTATCTCATTGCCGACCTATCATATTTCCGGTTTTTCGCCTCATTTCTCGTTGGGAACCAATAAATTTGTTAGTTGTATCGGCACCATTTTCAGTACGCTTCGCTTTGTACGAAACAAAAGCTACAACCTCACAAGCGCTATCCCTTCCATCCTGTTTGCGTTGATAGGCGCAGCCATCGGGGCAAAAATTGCCGTTTATTTAGACGATATCGTCCTGCGATATATCCTCATTTTCGGGATACCTGTGATTGCCGTAATCGTTTTTAAAAAAAAGAATCTTGAAAAGATAACGCCAAAAATTTTATCTAAAACACGTATTATCGTTTATTCTTCTATCACGGGATTGATTATCGGAGGATACGACGGTTTTTTCGGGCCGGGAACCGGTACTTTTTTGATATTGATTTATACCTCTGTACTGGGTTTCGACTTACTGACAAGCATGGGCAATGCAAAGCTTGTGAACTTAGCCTCTAATATCGCATCGCTCATTGTGTTTTTGATTGAAGGGAAAGTCGTTTTTGCCATTGGAATCCCTGCCGCCTTTTGCGGCATAGCCGGACATTATATCGGTAGCGGATTTGCCATCAAAAAGGGACAAAAGATTGTGCGTCCCATGCTACTTTTTGTTTTAGCACTTCTCTTGGCTAAGTTAATTGCTGATCTTTTTAATTGAAACTTATAGCACGCAGATGACGCGGATAAGAGGGATTTGCACAGTATTAATTGATGTTATTAGATAGATGTAAGGGGCAGACACACAGGTCTGCCCCTACATACAAATCATTTCAAAACCATCAATTAACGACTTTTACCATTTTCTTGCCATCTGTGATGATATATACGCCGCGTCCCGGTAGAGACGCAATGCATTGCGTCTCTACATCAGAGGCGATGCCCTGATATATCAATACACCCATGACGTTATATACACATAATGTTGCACTTTCAGGCAGGCCGCTGACATACAACATACCATCCTTTGTGTAAGCTTTCAATTGTCCATTATCTATTGTCCATTGTTCATTGCCCACTTTTATTGGGGTGAATGTCGCCACAATGGTAATATGATGTGAGGGCATTACGAAAGTATAAGCGTTGCCGGAAGTGGTCAACGGGATGGTAACGCTATTGACTGCGTTGCCTGCGCCGTCCGACATATAAATGGTTATCTCATCCAACTTATAGCCGTCGTCGGGGGTAACGGTTATCGTTACCACATCACCATTTGAAGCAAGATACGAATTGGCGTTTGGTGTTACGACTGTGATTGTGCCACCGGGGAATGTAGTGGGAAAGTCCAAAAAGAATTTCGGCTTTTCTACCGTAAGCGTAAATGTCAATGTGGAGGATGAGAAGTTGTTGGAAGCGCGGAGCGTTACCGTATAGACGCCTGCCGGTAGTCCTTCGGCAATATCCAATTTTTTGGTTGTTTTATTCCAGGTAATGTGGTCGTCGCCGGAGGTTTGGGTTACCGTAACCGAAGTGCCTGTGACACTAAACTCGCCGGTCGATGTGGCCTTATAACCCGGATTCAATGTCATTGATGTTGGGCCTGTTATATGGGCGTTAATGACAGGATTGGGAGATGTCGCTGCATTGATCGTGATACTGTATGCCACCGGGGCAGATGTTCCGCCGTTATTAGCCGTTACGGTGAAATTGAATGTGCCTGCCGTTGTCGGCGTACCGGATATGACGCCGCTGTTGTTGAGCGTAAGCCCGCCGGGTAGCGCACCTGTTGTGACAGCCCAACTCGTTGGGCTGTTGGTGGCTGCAAGCGTTGTGCTGTAAGCTGTGCCTACCGTGCCTGATGACAACGCGCCTGCACCTGTTGTAATATCGGGCAGGGCTATCAACCTTATCGTTACGGTTTGTTCGGTAACATCCCCTGCTGCAAGCGTCCATGTGGGCGACAGGGTGGTTTCATCTTCACCCGACCCGTAAGCGCCATCGCCCGTGATGTCCCATACGTAACCTGTCGTAGGCATTGAAAGTGGTATATCCACCGTTGATGTGCTTTTGTTATTGACATTCAGCGTTTGATTTTCGTCGGTGAATATTACGCTTTTGCCGGCGGCAAGCTCTATACCTGCCAAACCGGCTACACCTGTTGCATTGATCACCCCTGTCCCATTAAGTACAATGTCATTGGGACTGTAAATACCCGGATTACCTACCGAATTGCTCAAAAAGGTAACGTCTGCGCCGCTATTATTGATTGTTGATGTACTTCCGGTTGCCATCATAAAAAGATTGCCTGTTATGGTAACCGCACTGTTAAGGTTAAAATTTAGCGTTGTATTACCAATGCCATCAATAATGATACCACTACCCCATCCAGCGTTTATTATATCAGGTATCAGATTGCCGCTGATAGTCATTATCCCTGCATTTGAATGATACCAACGTATACCGTGACCGTTTGAACTTGTGATTCCTTGCAGGGTAAGATTGCCGGTTCCCTGAATGGTAAAGTTATCGCTAAAAAATTCCAAACCGGAATATCCCCCTTCGGCAGTTACGGTGGCATTGTCTAATATCAGTGTTTTGTCACCACTTCCTTGGCAATAAATACCTGATTGATCGCCTGTAATCTTCAGATTATTCATGTTATTGATGTTCAATGCCCCTATACTTCCGGCTTCCCAATAAATGCCGTAAAAGGTTAAACCTTGTAAGGTAAGGTCGCCTGATCCTTGAATGGTAAGGTTGTCGCTAACGCAATACAATCCGGCAAAGCCCCCTTCTACATTTACAGTGGTATTGTCAAAGGTAAATGTTTTGTCGCCGCCTCCGTAGCAATCGATGCTGCTACCTGTTCCATCACCTGATATATCTAAATTAGTAATGCCATCGACAGTCAATTCCCCTGCATTTGGACTATTCCAAATCATACCATGACCGTCTGAACCTGCAGTAGCCTGCAAAGTGAGGTTGCCGTTTCCTTGAATAGTGAGATTGTCAGTGTCAATACGTAAACCGCTTTCACCCGTTACAGTAACAGTTGTATTATTATCTAAGTTAATTGTTTTATCACCTCCGAGGCCTCCGAAACCATAACCTGCCCCATCGCCCGTTATATTAAAATTTGGAATCCCATCGATAGTTAATGTCTGCGCAATTGCCAAAGGCAAATACATACCCATACCATTTGAGCCTGCAGTAGCTTGTAAAGTCATATTTCCATTTCCTTCAATGGTAAGATTTTCGCTATCGCAATACATACCAAAAGTTCCATCAGCAATTAATGTGGTATTATTAAGGATAATTTTTTTTGTGCTTCCGCCGTTGCAAAAGATACCATATCCATAATTTAACCCATCACCTATAGCATTAAAAGTACCACCGCCGGTAAAAGTTACCGTAACATCGTACCCAGCAACGTTTAATGCAGTAGCGCCGGTTGTTCCACTGACATCAATGGTAAGCGTAAAGCCTGCCAAATCGATGGTGCAATCATCGTCGATTATTACTGCGTCATTTTCGGTCACATTGCCGATCAACACAAACGTATTGTTGCTGCCCTCTGTAGCAATCGCATCATAGAGTGTTGCATACGTAGCTGGCCCAACAGTAACCTGTGCTTCCGCCGCCAAAGACACGATAAACACAACCAAACATAGGATACCTGCTTTGCCGAATCCTCTTCTTACTCCTCTCAAATAGAGGAATGAATTGAAAAAATTGTAAATTTTGTTCATAATTGTTTTGTTTTGCAAATTAATAATACTGTATTTTATTTGTTATTGATAATTATTTTTTGTGCATATTTACTGCCGTTTTTGCTGTTTACCGTGATAATGTAAATGCCGGAATGAATTTTATTTGCGACTATTATTTCTCTATGAAGACCGGATAATTGACCGGCTTGTACCGTTTGCCCCATCATATTGACTATGGCGTAACTTTCAGGGGCGCAGTTATCATCATTACAAAGTATGGTAAAGTTGCCGTTACCGTCCGTCCCGATTGTAATCCTGTCGTCCGTCCCGATTGCCGGTATGCCAACTATGGTTTTTGGATTTGTCAGTTGAGGAAAATCAAAAAAGCCTAAATCATGCATATATCCTTCATTAATGCCGGTGTATGTTTCTATCGGATTGCCATCATTATCAAGCGCTTCTATAATAATTCCACAGACAATCATATCCTCGCAGTCAAGTATATAACCATTATGAGATGTTAAATAATCACCATCCAAGAAAGGCTCAGGCTCCCATGGCCAGCCTCCATATCCTAATGTATTATTATTCCAATACGAACCTTGGGTATCTTTTAAAAGGTCTTTCCATTTTTGGTCATTCCAATTTATTTTTTTAATTTCCGGCCAGTCATAAATTTTTAGGAAAGGGTTTGCAGGATCAACAGTATGGTTTTTAAGTTCTTGGTATGCAATAATGCCGTGTTTTCCAAAACGTGAAGTTATTTGTGCGATTATTCCTTCCGTACCCCTGTTTACCATATCATAAGTAGGTACATAATGAGTACAGTTGCCATCTATCAAATAGGCAGTCAGTTTAACCGGCCTGTCGTCAAACGCAAAAGCAATCTTTGCGGAAAGCGTTTGTTTTCCATATTCATCCGTATTTACAATCAAATTTACAAATCCGTTAAGATTATAATCAGAATGACTAAACAAATAAGTTTCTATTGTACTATAGCTGTTTTCTGCTGATATTAATTCACCGGTTTCTGCATTTTGGGCAGCTAATATTAAATGCCCTCTTATTGGAAAAGACTTGCCGGTAAACTCAGGGTCTGTTTTTCCGTCCCAATAAAGAATCCTTTCTGACACAGATGACGTTTCAGTTATAACAGGAAATTCATAAATCTTATCAAGGTTTTTATCAATATAATTCTGAGTTATTGCCAATTTATCATTATAAGAATCATAGCCATGTTCTTCTTCATTCCAGAAATAACATAAAGGGAAATCTCCATTCCACAGACAAGATGAGCGGTCGTACCTTTCATCATGTAAAAAGTCTTTCTTAAATGTATAAAGAGAATATTTTATTTTTATCGATACTGAATTGAACTTCGTTATCTTAATTTCAATAGGGTTATTAAGTGTTGTTCCTTCATAATATGGAGTTTTTCTAAAAAATGTACTGCGTCCATGATCGTACTGACAATCCTCGCCTGACGGAATTGCCAAAACATGCTCTATCCTCATTGCCGCATCCGCTCTAAGTTCAATGGCATTGTTATCGTTGTTATTTGCGTTCGCTGTTTCTGATTGTGCGAAAGCAATGCCACAACATAATATCATTGACGCAAAACAGATTGTGATTTGCATCGGTCTTTTTTTGAAAAAAACGGTCTTTTTCATACAAAACATAAATTTATGTTCTGCTTTAGTCCCTCAGGCAGAGGTTATTTAAAATGAAAAAGCGTGGGACTCTAACTTTATTCGCTTATTGAGGTCTTCGACTACCTGTGTTACAAATAAGTAAGCCCACGCCGGGATACGACGTGAGCGCCGACTACTTACTCTTGTAACACTTTTGAAAATTGTCGAAGTTTTCAATAAGCAAGAATAAAAGCTAACGCTTTTTTTAATATGTATTTAATCGTGAGAGTTGCCTCTCTGTTTTTTTATTTCATCTATTAATCATTTAATTTTATCTATCTACAATTCAATTTGTTTATGGAAAGAACCATAACGGTCGCAAAGATAGCAATTATATTTTTGAAATATGAAAATTTTACACAATAAATTTTTTTTTAAAATAAATGTTATTTTTCTGACTTCTCTTTATTGATGCAGGTTTGCATCTTCCGTACCGTCGAATTTGTAATTCGGCGGATTAGCGTATAAGGATTTGCAATCCGTTATTAATTGTTAACATTTGGCACAAGCCACAAACTTGTGCGAATGAGGGTAAATAACTCTTGCTCGTTCGCATTATAAATGCTCATACTCTAATTACTGAATTACAAATTCAACAAGACAGAATGAATCTGCATTTCATCTGCGTCATCTGCATGTTATCTTTATTACTCCCCGAAACAAAACAGCGTGCCTTTTGCCGTCAGGATATAGAAACGTCCTTTCGTAACGGCGGGCGAGGCTGTAATTTGTTCGCCGGCGTCATATTCCCAACTGAGCGTTCCGTCTTTGGCGTCAATAATAGAGATGATTCCTGACTTGGTACAGACGATGACTTTATCGCGACAGACCACCGGCGAGCTTTCGCCTGTATTTCCTTTCAACAGGTATTTCCAGTTGACGGCTCCGTCCGCACGGTTGATGGCATACAGGTATCTGTCGTCCGAAACGATATACAGTGTTTTGTCCGATACGGCCGGCACCGATACAAACGCACTGCTTTCACTTTTCGATTCGACAATTTTTCTGTTTCGCTCAAATTTCCCGTTCTTCAGATACAGTTCATAGATATTGCCCGAATAATCGGCGATAAAACAATAGTCGCCGCTCACAGCCGGCGATGCAGGTATATAAGCATCGGCTATTAGCGAGTCGGTTTGAATGCCGGTATGACAATCCACGATGCGCACCCATCCGTCGCATCCTCCGAAAATCACATAATCTTTCCATTGGGCAACTGCTCCATTGATATAGTTTTCAGACTCGTAGCGATTAATCTCTGTGCCATCGCGACAGTCAAGGCAATACAGAAAATAATCATAACTGCCGCAAACAACCGCTTTTCGACCCTCAAAATTAACGATGTTAGGCGACGCTGAAATCTGTCCCCACGTTTCGTAGTTCCAAATCGTATCTTGTGCGGTCAGTGACAGGGCGCTTATGATACCGTCGATCCGTCCTATATATAACACCGAATCGTCAATGATGGGCGTGGCGTTTACCGCTGTTCCAAAAGCGTAGTTAAAGCAGCGTTTTCCTTCCGAATCCACTCCTTGAATCCTTCCGCGTGCATCGCTCCAAAAAACCGTCCCATCGTAAATCAAAGGTGATGAGGATGTGCGCAACTCACTTTTATATATCCAATGCAAAACCGGTTTTTCGGGTAATCGGACGTCCGTATATCCGCTCATGGCGGCATTGCCTCGAAAAGTGAGCCAGTTTCCGCCTGATGGTTTTTTGGAAACGTTCGTTGAACATCCGCACAAAATAAGCAATAATAAGATAATAAATCGTTTCATTTTTCTACCAATATTGCGTACCTAACGGCACGCTTATAAAATGTTCATCTTTTTTTCTACCAATATTTTGTGCCTAAAGGCACAATTTGCAACACTATTTATAACTACAGCCAAATCAAAATTATTTATTGTTCATTTTCAATTCTCAATTAAGTACAGCGCTTGGGTTGGGCATATCTCTACCAGCGATTTATCGACGTTGTCTGCGTTCTCTTCGGGCAATATTACCTGCATACCGAATCCCCTGTCTTTGAATGTGAAACCGTTATTGCTGTTATACACGCACAATCCGCAGCGGATACATTTGGTGATGTCAAACCAAAAACCACGTTCGGCGTAGCGTCCCGCTACGTCGTTTTCTCCATTAATAAGTTGAGGTTGTGTAGCTTTTATAGCCGAGTAACGCGGATACCGGTTCCATTTGGCGCGGTAGGCAAGGGCGTATTGCCTCAACTTACATTTTTGAACATCGCAAGGCGGCTTGCACACAGCAATATGGTCGCTCAACAGCAATTCGAGCGACATTGTCCGCAACGCTTTGACTTCATCACATTCCGTATCTATCTCCATACCGTCGGTAACCAAAGTGGAACATGCGGGAATAATTTGGTCATTGGCAAGGTTCTTTACCACACAAACCATACACGACGATTGGTGCCGGTAACCTGCGGCATAACATAGCGAAGGTATTTCTACGTTATGCCGACTTGCAACCTCAATGATTTTCTCGCCTTCAAAAGCGTCTGTTTCTATGTTGTTTAGTTTGATTCTCATATCATTGGATTATTATTACTATTTAATTTCTGTTTTGCAACAGGTTAGAAATTGCATAAAGGGGATATACTTCAATATTTTCGTAATGTGCAAAATTTTCGAGTGAGGTACGAATGCCTTTTCCAATATTTTTTTCAGTCATGAACAAACGCAAACTTTGCATGGCGCCCTGTGTGCCGGCTTTTACTTCTATCGGTACAATTTGTTCGCCTTTCTGAATGATGTAATCAATCTGTGCATTTCCTTGCCTCTTCGCTCTTTGCCAGTAATATAAGGAAATCGGATGATAACACGAAGAGCCTTTTATCAACTCTAATCCAACAAAGATTTCAGCAATCGCCCCCTTATTGATTGACTGAAAATCATTGGTTATTATTATTTGAGTAACATCCAGGTCGAGAATGCGTTGAAACAATCCGGTATCAAGCATGATCATACGTTGGAATTTTGGATTGATTTCAGCGCCCAACGGTATTCCGGTAGCGGCGCTATACGTTATGGGATAAACCAGTCCTGCCATAACCAGCAAATCCAACGCCTGTTTCACTTGTGCATTAGATGCCTGAATGGCAGCATGTTCATAAACGAATTTCCCTTTCGCCTGACGGGCTACCGAATCAAACACTTCATTGATACGCAACGCAGGCGCCCGTTTTCTGTACTTGGCAAAATCACTTTTCAATGAAATAATAATATCGTTCAATACATTTTGGCTATGTATCAAATCTTGCGTTTTTGCATATTGCACAACGGCTTCGGGCATCCCCCCAACAATCAGAAAAGTTTTTAGACGATGAACAAGCTGTTGATGAACAGGGGTTTGTAAAGGTTTTTGAGGCGATGCTTTTCGGTATGACTCAACCAATAAATTATCGCCTAAAGCATATAAAAATTCTTCGAAAGAAAAAGGAAACATAAACAGTGAACGGATTCGCCCAACACCAAATGACGGGATTTCCTCCAAGGCAAATTCCAAGAGCGATCCTGCCGCAATAAGATGCAATTCAGGATATTGTTCATAAAAATAGCGCAACTTTGACAAAGCCGGCAAACAACTTTGTATTTCATCAAAAAAAAGCAATGTCTTTCCCGGAATGATAGGTACCCGGAAATAAAATGATAACTGCTCGCAAATTTCCTGCGGCGAAAGTGATTGTTCGAAAAATATATGCACATCTTTTTTGTCGTCAAAATCAACTTCCACAAAATAGGGGAACGATTTTGCCAAAAATCTAACAGCCGACGATTTGCCAACTTGTCTTGCACCTCGTAACAGAAGCGTTTTTCGGTCTGGCGTTTTACTCCAATCCAATAATTCTTTGTCGATTGTACGTCGTAAATAGGCTGTTTCTCCCATATATTTTATTTATTTAGCTATGCAAAAATAGTATTCTTTTTTTGAAACACAAAAAAGTCAACCCCAAAAAACCACATTAATGCAAAAAAGTCAACCCAAAAACACCATTGTTTTGCAAAAATGTCAATCCGTATTCTTTACCGGCACCTTCTGTATCGCATCAAAATTACATTCATCAATACATAGTCCGCATTGTACGCATTTTGCGGTATCAATTTGGTGAACCTGATAAGGGACGTATGGGATAGCGTCAACCGGACAGGCTTTGGCGCATTTGGTGCATCCCGTACAATTGTCATTGACAACGTATTTGACCAATTCTTTGCAGACACCGGTAGGGCAAACGCCGTTGATATGTGCTTCGTACTCCTTGCGGAAATATTTGAGGGTGGTCAGTACCGGATTGGGCGCTGTTTTTCCCAATCCGCACAAAGAGGCTTTTTTAATATTCAACGCCAACTGTTCCAATTTGTCGATATCGCTCATTTCGGCTTTGCCCGATGTGATCTTGTCAAAAATATCAAGCATACGGCGGATACCAACACGACAGAATGTACATTTGCCGCACGACTGTTCACAGGTGAAACTCAGAAAATAACGGGCTACGTCAACCATGCAGTCATGTTCGTTTAATACGACCAATCCGCCCGATCCCATCATCGCCCCCATGCTGCTAAGGGCGTCGAAATCGACCGGCACATCGCACAGTTCGGCAGGAATGCAACCACCGGACGGGCCGCCTACCTGAACGGCTTTAAGTCGGGCGTTTCCATCTACCCCTCCTCCGATTTCTTCAACAATATAATTGATTGTCATGCCCATAGGTACTTCAATCAATCCGCCGTACCTGACCTTTCCGGCAAGCGCAAATACTTTGGTTCCCTTGCTGCCTTGCGTTCCAATCGCAGCGTATGCTTCATGACCGTTTCTGATAATATACGGAATCTGACTGAGTGTT
>Ga0082212_10004454_pt1 | contig 19423 bp, 21 predicted proteins | sample TergutNt197P3_FD_71548 | JGI IMG/M metagenome (GOLD analysis project Ga0082212, IMG submission 71548) | Neocapritermes taracua P3 segment gut microbial communities from Petit-Saut dam, French Guiana - Nt197 P3 | ecosystem: Host-associated > Arthropoda: Insects > Digestive system > Gut ... | reverse complement strand
TCTTCTTCTCCGATTTCGAGTCTTCAATCCATTGGTAATATTCTACATCTCGATTGAGCCGAATAGCATTTACAGCAACTCTGAAGAGAGGGTCTTCGAGCATATCTTCGGTTACTGCTGTACCGGTTGCATGAACGAGTTCGCCTTTGCGTGAAGTGTCCACCGTGTTGATGTTCTCCAACTCAACGGTAAGATTTTGCGCTGTATTCAGATTTTTTTGTGTTCTTACGAAATTGCCTTCGTTCCACCATAAGAGGATTGTTCCGGCGATGAAGAGAATGATTCCGACGATGATACCTTTGAACGAGTTACCAAGCCGTTCAAACCAACTTGTTGACGTAGTGACCGTATGCGAAGACATTTTTTTCCTTTCTGTGGAAGTTTCGTGTGTCCAAGAGCCCTTGAGGTTGACCCTATATGCACAGCCCGCATGCTACCAAAAATGTTGCTTCTCCGCAAGAGGGCAACGAAAAATTTCCACCCGTCCGCTTGCAAAAGATGCGGGATTGTTTACACTATGTTCAAAACGGTTTTGATGTTCCCAATGCTTCTGCGATTTTTATACCGTGCCACTACCGAAGTTTCCTGGCGTTTGCTCTTCAAAGCCGGTTGGCTCTGGTGTAGCAAAAGTTTTTTCGCTCTTCGTGCCTTTAAAAAGCGATGCAAGCAGGGAATTCAATTTCCGCCGTTTCTCTTTTTTTCGCTGACGAACCGGTGCAATCTGCGTTGCCGAGGGTGTTGGGTCGAGACGGCTGTAAAGACGGCAGACGGCAGACGGCAGACGGCAGCAGAGGGAGAAGGAACATTTGAACTATCCAGCGAGTCTATCGAAAACGTTATCAAAATTGCCAAAAAACAGTCGGTCTATTTTTACACTATGCTCGGCGGAGAACCCTTTTTGGCACCGGAAACGCTTTGGAATACCATCAAAAACCATCCCGAAGCGTATTTTCAAATCATCACCAATGGGCATTTTTTCGATGAGGCAACGGTGCGGCAAATCAAGCGGTTCGGCAACATTTCGCCGCTCGTGAGCATCGACGGTTTTGAAAAAGAAAACGATGTTCGGCGTGGACAAGGAACGTTTACCAAAGCCGTCGAAGGGTGCAAAGAACTTCAACGACAGAAAATCTTGTACGGTGTTGCCACTACCGTAACGGCAGAAAACTTTGAAAGCGTGTTGACTGAAGAGTACGTTAATCACTTCGTCAAACTCGGTGCCATGTACCTTTGGTTTTATGTTTATCGTCCCGTCAGTGCCGACCCGGTGCCAGAATGGTCAATCAAACCGGACATGATGCTGGAACTCCGCCGCCGCTTGCTCCGATTGCGACGGAAGATGCCGATCATTCTCATTGACACATATTGGGACGAAAAAGGTTTTGCCGTGTGCCCCGCATCGAAAGGCATGGCATTTGTCATTGGTCCGAAAGGAAGCATTGAACCGTGTCCACCGCTTAATGTTACGAAAGAATGGATCGGCGACAATGACGGTAATTTTTATGAAACAATGAACAACAGCGAATTTCTGTTGCGTTTTCGGGAATTTATCGGAGAAAAATACAACGGCGAACGCTCGCAGGGTTGCGTGATTATTGACCATCCGCAGGAACTAGCCGAATTCTTCCGGTCGGAGCGAGTGATTGATGTTAGCGGTCGAAATTTTTTAGACGAATTGACACAGCGAGAGCCACTGGCTTCGCATTACCTGCCCGGTAAGGAAATTCCAGAGGATTACTGGATCTATCGTATCCTGAAAAAGATGCTATTTTTTGGAATGGGAGCGTATGGGTAACATTTATTCAGTTTAGGGACTCATAATCCCCGTCTTGTATGATTTAATGCTACAAAACAAGCGTTTTCTGAATAACCGCAAGAAAGGTTGCCCTAAAAATTGGCAATTTTTTATCCCATTTCCCCGATATTGACATACCAATTTCCATATCGGTACGCACCATTCGCTATCCGAGAAAAGTTCTCCTCATTGATCCAACAGCCCGGTTGCTTGCCTTCAAAATACTTATCGGCATCATACCGATACCCATGCGAGTTCAAAAGATATAAAAACCGTCTGTCCCCCTCCATTATCGCCGCCGCCCAAGTCATCGCATGACCGCCACCGCGCCATTGTGTCGGCTCTGACAGCGCATTAGCACCGCCATTGCTTGCCGTCGGATAGGTACTCGTTCCCATACTCACGCCGAAACCTGCCGAACATGCAAGAAAAACATCATCAAAACTCGGCGTATTATTTTTGCCCGGCACGTAAATAACGATGCTCTGATACTTCAAAGCATTCTTCTTTGCCGTCGCGGAATCCTTTTTCAATGCTGTCCCCGCCGTATCATACGCTCCCACATCTGAAACAAGATAATTACCGATTTCCGCCGCCCACTTCGACATCGGAATCAGATTCAGCCCCGAGCCCCATCGGGCGGTGCCGTTTCCTCTTGCAACAGCATAAGTTATCGAACTGTTTATATCCGGTGCAGACTTGCCTGTACGGACAGAGTTCGTCAAATTTGATACGATGACACTGTTCATTTCGCTGTGCAAACAGCATGAACCCAATGCCCCTTGAGACGGTGCAAAACCTAACTTGAAATTCAAGCCTTTCGATTTGTAGATGTTCCACGGAAAGTATACTGTCCGTCCATCTATATCGATAAGTGTTTTCCGGTGTTGCAAATATTCTACCCAATCTGCATCCCATTGGACAAATTTTGCCGTGTCGTCCAAGTCTTTCCATAAAAGCGAGAACGGAATTGCCGAATTGAAACATTCGTCAAAAACCTGCAAATCGTGTTCGGATGATTCGATTAAGCCGTCTGGGAAAATCATATCATTGCTCATTTTTACCTTCTCCTCAAAATTCGTTGCCGTTGATATTCTGTTTTTTCGGTCGCTGGAGTCTCGGATACATTGTTTTCTTTCTTCTCCGGCAACGCCGTCGGCGGCTCCTTTTCGACCGACTCCTCTAAAAGACCCGGCGTGTCCGGCTCATCCTCGTCCGTCGCTAACGAGATATCGATGATCGAAGGGGACAAACTACCTTCCACCGAACCGCCGGTAATCACTACCCGACCCAAAACATTTTCCATTGCACTGGGCAAGTCATCTAAACTTTTGACATTTCCGAGTCGCTCAAGCACCGAGTCCCGAACGGACATAGGGGACTCGGCGTAAAAAGCCGAAAGTGCATCACCGATACTGACAAATTTGCCGACATCCTTATTGACGAGATTTTCAGCAGACCGGAGTAAATCGTATTCCGGTTGCGTCATTGTCAAAACTGTTTGTGTCGTTTTGATGGAAGTCGGTTGCCGAAAATCCTGTTGCAAAAGAACGTACATTCCGCAGAATAGAATCGGAATAATCACAAAGTAGAAAAGTATCGTTTTTCCATTTGTCCGTAACCATTCTGTCGGAAATGAAAAATACTCCGCAAACCGCTTTTGCAATGTCTTGCGTGGCGGCGGTTGCAAAAGCGACAGCGTCTCCAAGAGCGAATCCTTGATCTTTCCCAGTTGCGAATCAATTCTATCGACTTGAAACTTGTAGGAAGATTCCACTTCTTGAAGTTCCTGTTGCAAAGATTCTATTTTGTCTTTCATTTCTTGCATATCTATTCTCCTGATAGGCGATTTCGCATCCTGTCAAGTAATGCCCGAAGTGGACGCACAATATCTTTGTTTCCGTCCGGCACCGGAATCGTTTCCTTTCCATTGTCCGTCGCCTTGAGTATCATGCCGAATGCCAAGTCCCAAGCGGCTTTATTGCTTGCCAGCGTCAACACGTATTCGACCAATTTGTCGTCAACGTTCGTTTCCGTTTGCAATGCCAATGTTCGCATCGTATCCCCATGACTCAAGATAAACAGACGAACTTGATCGCTGTTACCCCAGTCACTAGGAAAGCGAAATAGCCACTTTTTTATAACGTAACCGACTGCCCAAATCAAAAATGCTTTCATGTTGTTTCTCCTTTTTTCATTGTTTTGACCTTGACCGATTTGATGCCTGCACAGTGAGCGGCAATGATGTCCTTCTTTTTGTCCCCGACGTAAATTGTTGACTCTGGTTTCAAGCCCATTTCATGCATCAAATACTTGATGCCTAGTCCGCTTGGCTTGTGCGCCTTTGCGACAAATGGAATGTCCAATGTAAACTCAAGGTCGCCGATACGCCGATTGCTATTGTTCGACACGATACCTAACTTTATGCCTTCTTTTTTCATTAAAAGCAACCACTTACCTACATCATAAGGCACGACTTCTGCCTTTTTCGGCAACAGTGTACCGTCCAAGTCCATTAGCACCGCTGTGATGCCGTGTTCTTTCAACCACGCGGGCGTGATTTCGGTGATGCAATCGAATGTAAAGTCAGGTTCCGGTATTTTCATTTTAGCCCCCCGTGATTTTTGACGAAGTTGTTAAAATGTTCGTTGTACCGATGCTCCCACGCCTTGTATTCCATGCTGTTTGCATATTCTTTCTCTACAAGTTCTCCTGCCATGTCACAAGCCCAGGCAGTCATCGTTTGTGATTCTTGCGCAAATCGTTGCATCAACGGAATAACAAAAGTATCGAATCGGATTTGATGTAGCCGTTGACCGATTTCTGAATTGTCAAAGCCAGAAACAAGTTTTTGATAGTTGGCACGTTTTGCCTGCTCTTCGGCAATGCGATCCGCTTGCGTCTTATACGGCTGTGCGATTTGCTCGTCAAGTTGTGCCAAAAATGGCGTCAATGAGTCATCATCATTGACAGGATTTTCTGGACTTGCAGTGTCCATCGTGTTCGTGTTCATCAGTTGCTGGTCTCTCATTCGGCTCATGTTGTGTCTCCTGAATTAAAAAATGTGGTAAAAATGAAGCGGACACACGGTGCATCCGCTTCCGTAAATACAATTAGGTTGTTTGCATCGAATTCGACAAATCACTGACCGTCGAAGTGAGCGTACCGAAATTGTTCAAAACGTCTTTGTTGTTTGCGGCAACCTGATTCGACAGATTGGATACCTGCCCAAACAAGCCATTGATTGCTCCAAAACATTCATCACGATTCCGGCGAATAGCGGCTTCGATTTCAGCAGTCTGCTTGAGGTTGCTGTTTTCCCCCTTCAAGTCAACGATGGCGACGTTCTTGCGTTCGTCTTCGTAGCGTTGCATGAGTCCGCGGTTCCGCTCTGCTTCGAGAATTATGACCGCTCTGGTCTTTTCCTCTTGGTCGCAAATTGTTTGGCGAGTTTTGCAACCTTCTGCCATCGCAATTTCTTTTTGCTGACAGCAGCAGTCCTTTTGCGTCACAACGCCCTGCCAGTACATATCCTTATCGGAAAGAGCAGTCGTCCACTGACGGTCGCTCATGTGTCCGAGATGGTTGTTAACACCGCCGATACTGCCTTCAATTCGGGCAGTCCGAACATCGCCGTTAATATCGTTAAACCGGCTATTCATGTTGTCAGACAAAATACCGATTTCCCGTTCGACATTCCCTTCGATGCGTCCGCCACCGATGAGTGCAGCGGGATAGGCACCACCACCGCCGTAACCGCCGCCATAGCCGTCACGTCCACCGCAACCGCCCCATCCGCCGTTACCCCAAACACCGACCATTCCAATCGGCGGGATACCAAAACCACCATATCCCATACCGTAACCACATGCTCCGCCCATCATACCGCCCGTAGGCACAATCACTGTTTTAGCCATAATAAATTCCTTTCATAAAAAATAATTCATAGTTTGTTTACTTGCACAGACAAAAGCACAATAATCATAAACTAACCATAAGAAACATCACTTGATTCAAAATGCTTGCGCATCTTTTTGTGGTGTTTTTCCGTTGCCTTACGATGTGCCTCAAATTCCTTGTGGAATTTTTTTAGACGCTCATCGTGTCTTTCCAAGTGCTTCATCACTTCCTTGTAGTATTCGCATACGCGCTCTTCAAGTTCGCAAATCTGCTCTCGTGTCGTCATTGGTTCGCCAGTTTTACCCGTTTCCATCGTTTTCTCCTTTCATTATAATTGAAGTTCTATACTGAATACCTGAACGTGCATTCAATTCGTCTATACAAACAATATAGCGTTCGTTTTTAGCAAGCCATTCTTTGATTTTTACTTTTACTGATTCACTAATGTTTGTTCTTGCAAGTAATGATTTATAGAAGTTGATTTTTTCGTTACATGCCTTTCGCAATGCCGGTACCAGTGCTGTTTTTGTCCAAGTACAAACATGATCGGCGATATAGTCCTTCGTTAAATTAGGAAATCTCTTTTTCCAATGCTGTGTAACTTGCAGTAATTCATTCGTTTTTTCCGCAATGTACCCATCCGCTCCATCGCACAATAACTCTCGTGTATGATGATTTTCATAAGTGGCAATAACTAACGGCATCACTGCCTTGTAATTAACCAAAATTACTTCGGTAGAAGTGCCATGTTGATCCACTGGCAGTAATTCCATTCCGGTCGAACCCTTGCGAATGGTCTTTTGCGCAGACGAATCTATCCGTTCGAGTTCGCCCATTATTTCAAAACTTACATCGCTGCTGTTGGTATAAACCTGAAAACCTGACCGGGAAAAGAAAATTTCCGTTACTTTGTCCTTTAACCCCATCATCAGTGCCGAGATAAAACCTGCACAAAAACTCATCGCAGGAATAACCAAATCTTGCCAATTTAATTCCATTTCGCAAACGCCTCCTTTCCGTGTCCGATAACTGCTATTCTACACGAATGTATATTATCTGTCAAGTAATCGGTCGAGCGGCATTTTTACAAATTTTCCTTCCAATTTTCGGCTAGGATAATTTCCCAAACGCACATTCCATTAGGGTGATCCATTGGCACGTCGTCAATAGGAAAAATTTTTCCGTCCCGGTCGATACAAATGGGGCAAACTCTCGGTCCGTTAGCATTCCACCGGATACCCGTCGCATTTTTGTTGTTTCGTGCGGCTTCAATGACTGACTGCTGATAGGCATGCTGCACTTGCGTCCGGGCAAGCCGCTGTGCGTTGTAATCGACATCTCTCGGATAAATTTTCCGTCCCTGTGCATTGCGCAGATTCCACGGCTTTGCCTTGTCTGGGTTGACATAGCGTTCCAAATCCTTCGATATTTCGTGAATTGGCTTGCCTTCCTTCATTCCACCGGCAATAATTTCACGAATCTGTCGATGCGTCTGTTCATTATCTCCCCAAATCGCAGACGAAAGATTCCAGTTAGAATCGTAAATCTTTCCCGTCGCCACTCGCTGTACTATTGCCTCTGGAGCAAAACTCATGCCAGTTTTCACAACTGTCTCCGAATACCCGACCGAAACCATCCATTTTACGTGTGCCGTAGCAACTGTTTCCGACATTCGGTACATGTTTTTCAATACAATTCCTTCAACTTGCCCGGCAATCCTATCGCCCGACTGGTCAAGCATTTTCTGCAAGCCGGCATACGCAAGTGCCACTAGGGCAGGATTCATTGCCTTTGTGGTTTTTTCGGGATAGTGGTTCGCAAAATCATTGATTTCATCTGCCCAGTCCAAATAAAGGTCGTGAATCTCCCTGCGCTGCTCCAGCGTAATCGCATTCCTCGCCTTTTCCGCATCCCGAAATATCAATCTGTCAACTGGCATTGAATCTCCGTAAAAACGTGCTATAATACTCGTATGTATTAGCGTGTATTGTGCATGGAGTCGATTCGTTTGCTGACGAGCGACTCCTATTTCTCCTTTCAATGTAACGCAATATCTTCCAAAATGTTCCGCTCTTCGGCGATTTGCCGCAATTCCTCGTCCACTTGGTCATCGGTCAAGCCACGCCACTTTTGCATGTATGCCTTTCGGGACATCGCCCTCGTCTCCACATTGCGTAAATCCATCGACATTTCCTCAATTTCGTCTTCCGGCAAGGAATGGTTCTGAACCACCTTGACATCAAAATCGACTTCAATGAGCGGCTCTTTGATGTATTCCGTAATGCAATTCGGATACAGATACGAACCTTCAATGATGGTGATAATTAGGTTCCGTAATTGCGGTCCCCAGACCTTCATCTTTTCCTTGCATCGGACAATGAGCGACCAGTAGAGTGCTTTAAGACTTTTGCCGGAAGTAATCACCCCTGCCATCGACTCCAGCGTGATGTTCGGCACATCGACCTGTTCGTAGGCAGACGTTTTGATTCTGTCCAGCATTGTTTTGAGCGGCTCCGAGTAATTCATACTGCTTTCTAACGTTCCGACCATTTCCTTGCCTCGGTCTTGATTTTGGTCGGTTGCCAAGTCCCATTTCTCGCCCGGTCGATTCCGAAGTCCCTTTGTTGATCTTGGTTCCATATTGACGGTGTATCGGATCGGGTTCATATTCTGGCGACCGGAATCGATGTCCGCACTGGACATTTTGGAGTACCAGCCTTCAAAATTCTCCAACAGACCGATTTCGCTTTCCCCGTTCATGTCGCCGGTCAAGCCGTCATTCACAAACACGGAGACCGGTATCGTCGTCAACAGCGTTGGTTCCGCCACAAGAATCGATTCTAATAATTCACCTCCGCTATCGTAAATCGTTTCTGCAACGTAAACAATTCCAAGTTGGAGAAGATACGTCTTTTTATAAAACTTCTGCTCGTCGTTTTCAAAAAACGGACGGAAATAGACAAACTTCGTCAGAATGTTGTTATTGTAGGGGGAAGTTTCAAAGACAAACTGCGGCGATGGTATGAAGGTCAGTGTTACGCCGTGTACTTCGTCAAAGTTGACGACGGCGGCAACCCGCTTTCCAATGAAACAGTCCTTTGCCGCTTTGATGAGTGCCTCTTCGAACGTGTTTTCAAAAAGGATATTACGCACCAGCGACTCCAAGCGGGAAATTGCCTCTTTTTCATTTTCGTTTGGTTCCCCTATGCCGTCATTCGGCTCGATGTTGATGTCCGGCGGTTCGGCAAACAAAAACCGGGCTTGCTTGTTGATGAGCGATGCCGATATTTTGTACCGCAAATCTGCCGGGACAAAATTGTTTTCCGGGTCATTTTCCGGCGCAATCGGAAAGTCGGCACCCTTTCGGTAGATGCCGTAGTATTTTTCGATCTGTTCAAAGTCCGCTTTCAGTTCCTTCGGATCGCCGGAATACTCCGCCTCCAGCAAGGATATGGGTATGGTTGTCATTTTATTTTCCTTTCGTAGAGGAGTTAGGAGACAGGAGTTAGGAGTTAGAATGATTCGGACGGGCGTAGCCCGGCTGTTTTCCTCCTATCTCCTATCTCCTAACTTCTAACTCCTTAATTCTTATTATGTGTTGAGTTAAATTTCCGTTCCTTCACGTCGGCGACGCTCACTGTGTCCAGTGCGTACCAAATCGCCGAAAAGGTGTGCGGGTCAATGTTAAACTGGTCGTAAATCGCATTCCCCTTCGCATCCTTCTTGTAAGTCAAATCTTTCAGTTCCCGGATCGTGTTCTTGCATTCCGGCGACACGATGATCCGGTTAAACCGCTTGATCTTTCGGGTGTTCGACAAACGGGAACCGGCAAACTTGTTTCGGCAACCCCGTATCTGAAAACCACAGTTCCGATAGTAGGTGATCGCCTTCGGGTCTTCGTTGTCCGCCACAATCATCTTGTTAAAACCCTGTTTGTTGAGTCCGTCGAGTTTTTCTTTCAATTCTTGCATTTCCGGTTGGTTCGCAAACACGTCGTCCGTTACCCGGTTCATGTAAATTTCGTCATAGATGTACAGAATTTTCTTTTCCGTATCAATGCACATCGAAACGACGGCGTTGTAGGACTCTTCAAAGCCGAAGTCGAATCCAAAGTAGTGGTTCGCATAATCGCAGTTGGCAACATCCTTGTAAAAGTTTGTCCGTCCATCGGCAATTTCAAACTGCGGGAGTACCCGTGTACCTTGTGCTCCAAAACGTCCCCAGCGTGCGACCGTATAACGTGGAATATCATACTTTTTCATGTCATCCAGAGTTTCCAGAAAATCCTTCGGCAATTCTGGGTTATCATCCGATGTCGAATGGTGATAGTACGTCCCGTTGACAACCATTTCCTTTTTTTCGTACAGTTTCTCTTCGTCAAGAATGACCGTCTTTTTTCCGTTGTCGTCAATGTTTGTGAAAAAGTGGCTATAAATCCAATTTTCGTAGCCGACAGGGTTACACGAAAGGATAAAATGGAGCGATCTGTCAGGTGCCCGGACACGACCTAAAATTTCCTTGTATGAATCATATTTGATTTCTGTTGCCTCTTCGATCCAAACAATGGAAATGTTGTTGATAGATTTGATTTTTTCCATCTTGTCCAGTCCCTTGAAGATGATCTGACTGCCGTTCGGAAACTTGAATGAAAGCGGACTTTTTAGGGCAAGGACTTTGAGAGAATTATTATCTCGCCCCTTCTTCTTGAAAGCAGAATGATTCTCCGTAACCAACTCCATTGTATCGAGAATTTCAAAGAACAGGTTGTAGCAACTTTCGTAAATGGTGTCGAATACTTCCCGGACGACCAGTGCCCGGCGTTTCTCTCGAAGAAGTTTGAGAATGATTTTGAACGCAGTATGATGGGACTTGCCGGAACCATAACCGCCAATGAGCAGATACTGTTTGTAGTCCCAGTCGAAAACGAAGTTTTCAAAACTGAGAGCGACTTTCTTTTTGGTTTTCATTCCTCTACTTCAATGGCTTGTCCCGCTCGTGTTATCGTAATGTTGATCGACTTGTCGTCTTCGACTGTCAATTCGTTGTCCCTGTTCCGTTTCCACTTGTCCCGCTGCCTGTTGAAAAGCCACGTCTGACATGCCAAAACATTCGGCGGGTGTTTTATCGTTTTCTTTTTCTTGATGGTTTTCACCTCGTTATCGCCGACAAATTCAATAATGACTTCCAATTCCTCTGTTTTAGCACCAATGGCTGCTTCGTAGAGGGCGGATTCAACTTTGAAGTCAACAACTTCTTTTCCGTTTCGGACGGCTTCGTCGATTTCCGGGCATTTTAGCCGCCACGTCTGAAACGTCTTGGGGGAAATGCTCATCTTTCCGGCGATTTCCGAATCTGTATAACCATCCCTTGCCCAGCAGGATAAAAGTTCCAATTTATCCTGCTGCGTCCACTGTGCGATAACACTTTTTTCTGCCCGTGGTGGGCTTTTCTTTTTCGCTCTCATTGTTCAAAAACGGGCTCCCGTCACTATCGTTCGGTGAAGCCCTACCGGTAGTCGCTGGAGACCGCAGCGGCTGGCACCTGCCTGTATTATACAGTTGTGTAATTGTGATGTCAAGCGGCTAGTATGTGTTCAAAAATGCCGATAGAAGTGTTTCTAGTTGGAAGTTAATAACGGGGTCGGATGTTGAAATTTCCACAATGCTGGTGCTGTTCATGGGTGTTCCATAAATCTTTCCATTCGGGGCAAGAACGCCACTGTTAAATTTTCCCGAAGTCACTGCAAAATTACCAAACGTGTATGTAGTTCTTGTAGCAGGATCAATTTCTAAAATCGATGTAGCATATCCTGGCATTCCATAGATTTTTCCATTTGGCGCAAGAACGCCACTTTGCCATTTAGCCCCACCCTCGTCAACACTCCCAAACGTTGTTGCTGTTCTTGCGACTGGATCAAGTTCTAAAACCGAAGTGTCACCTCCGGGTATTCCGTAAATTTTTCCGTTGGGTGCAAGAACGCCACTAGTCCATTTAGTTGTCCCTGCAAGATTCCCAAACGTGTATGTAGTTCTTGTAACAGGGTCAATTTCTAAAATTGTGGTGCTATTATCTGGTATTCCATAAATCTTTCCATTCGGGGCAAGAACACCACCATACCATTTTGATAAATCTGTACCAAAATCTCCGAACGTAGAAGTGGTTCTTGCGATTGTGTCAATTTCTAAAATTGTGGTACTGTTGCGTGGTATTCCGTAAATTTTTCCGTTCGGGGCAATAGCACCACAAGCCCATGCATCTTCGCCTACATCAACACTTCCAAACGTTGTTGCTGTCTTTGCAATAGTGTCAATTTCTAATACGGATGTACTGCTGCGTGGTATTCCATAAATTTTTCCGTTGGGTGCAAGAACGCCGCCCCACCATTTATTTGTCCCTGCAAGATTCCCAAACGTGTATGTAGTTCTTGCAATAGGGTCGATTTCTAAAACCGAAGTGCTGTTACGTGGTATTCCGTAAATCTTGCCATTCGGGGCAAGAACGCCGCCACTCCATTTATTTGTCCCTGCAAGATTCCCAAACGTGTTGATTGTCCTATAACTCACACCGACATTCTTTTCCGGTGTTTGCCTTATATCCTTCCACGCACGTCTTAAAATGTCATCTTCGGGATACATTTTCACGCCGTTGTGATAAATCCCCATGTGTACGCCGTTCAGGTACACGCCGTGTTCGATTCCGTTTAGTTTTATGCCCATATTTTTCCCTCTCAATCAACTGGAAACAGTGCCAGCATTCCGCTTTCGTCGGCTTCCGCTTCCTCTTCTGTTTCATACACATTGAACGGCACATTGGGCAGTGTGAGCGTTCGTCGAAAAATGCCCAATACACGCCCCTTCGTGTCCGTTGTTACTTCATCGCTCGTAAATGTCCCGCCATACTCCAACGTCTGCGACGACGGCGTTGTTTCTGGCGTGAGCGTTGCCAAGGACGGATTCGGGAAACTGCCCGATAAATCGCCGCCAGCACTTCCTCTCGGCACTGCCGATGGAAAGCCGCTATCAAGCAACTCACCGTGTTCCCCCAACATTGCCAAATTGCCGATAGCCGAAGGAATCGCCTTGTCAACTTTATCGTCCAGTGCCTCTTCAAGCACCCGCCCCTGATTTGCCGACAATGCCTTCGTTGTTTCGCTAGAATCAAGTGCGTCAATGACATCGTTCGCCGTCAGAGCGTTTTCTTCCAAAGTGTCAATTCTGACGAGCAAACTTCCGATGTCGCCAGACGAAATGATCGACTCCATCTGGTCGACCAAGTCTGCCAACTGCTGCATCGTGATATTTTTCTTATCAACGATCCAATCCAGAAAATCTTCATACGCTTCCGTTGCCAGTTTTTGCGTTGTACTCAAATTCGGCAAAAACGTCTCCGTGTATAACGTATTCGCATTCGCTACCAAATTATTGAGCGGAGCGGAAAAATTGTTATCGAAATAGTCCTGTGCATTTGCACTAACGCTGTCAAGACTTTCCTTGAAGTCGGAAAATTCGGAATTCGCTTGTCCCGATAAAGTGCTGAGTCCTTCCTGAAAACCAGAAAATTCCCCGTTTGCTTGCGTAATGAAGTTTTCGATAAACCCATTAAGTCGGTTGCCGTATTCAGTCGTGTCCAGTTGATCAACAACGCCGTGTACCAATCCGCAGCGAGCGGTGTCCAGTCGTGTGTCGATAATTTCCTGTGCCGTAATCGCCGTTGCATTTTCCGCAATGTCGATGTCTGCCAGCCCCAATTCCCAAGTGTTTTCGTTGCGAGTGAGTGCTGGTGCAACGGGATTCGTGGAAGGCGTACCGGTGAGCATTGCCAACTTGACCGACCGAGTCACGAAGTCCAGCCGCAAAACGATGGTGTCGATTCTCGGCAACGAACTGCTTGCTTGGAGCGTAAATCCGACGGTAGAGTCGTTTTCGTACCAATATCCGTTGATAAACCCCTGTCCGCTCTGTACATAAACGCCGAAACTGCCGGAAAGAACGACTTGCAACGAAGACATCTTTCCGCCGAACACTCCGTTACTGATAAAACTGGCAAAATACCGTGCGAAACTGTCCGCAAGATAAACCCTGTCAAAGTTGCCGTTCGGCAACCGCTCTGCGTTAAAAAATCCTGAAGTTTCCATTGCTTTTTCTCCTATCGTTATTTTATACTATTGTGAAATATCTGTCAACACTCAAATAACCCGTTGTACCCGTTGCTCCAATGTTGCTCCCAAAGTACCCAATTCGATTTCGACGTTGTAGCCGTTGCCGTCAATCGTTTCCAACGCACCTGTAACCACATCGGTATAAAGTACGTTGAGTCGGGTGTCGTTGACAAGGATAGTATCGCCGATGTTAAAATCGACTTTGTATCGCTTTTCGACCTCCCCCTTCGACTTCAGTTTGAAGGAATAGCCAGCGTGTCCGCCTTGAACATCTCCTGTTGCTTTGTGTATGACCGCAGGTTGTTTTCCAGCTGGAGATGGCAGCGAATTCATAAAATCCCACATCTCATCCATGTATGTATTTAATGACTTTAACGTGATTTTTCGGATAGGGATAATTCCTCTTGGTGCTACATGAAAATAGGTTGTCAACGTTGGTGTTGTGTGTACTCTCCAAGAAACCTCATGTCCATACACCGTTGTATCGCTTGTTACATCACTTTGTATCCAAGAACCAGGATAAGTTACTGACCGCATATTGCCGTTAATACCAGATGCCGATCCATTCGAAATTTCTGGTATGTATCCAGTATCGTTAAGTCCATTTGAATCTGCATATACAATTTGCTCGTCTACATAACCAGCACGAGGATCTGGAACGCCGTATGAAGTCGTTGCATTGCTTCCAATGGTAACAGAGACAACTGTTCCTCTCTGTACTGTAGTTACTGTTGGTCTTGGTTGTCCTTTAACAATAGTCCCCCACGAAAACGCTTCGGTAACAGTGTCGGTAAAATCATCTTCAAATCCGCCTAAATTATCTTCATAAACGCTACTGTGTGCAATATCAATTTTGTTAACAGTTGTAACTGGTGTTCCTAAAACAATTTTCTTGTATGTTTGTGTACTGATACCATCGTAAACATGCCGGAAAAAGAACCCTCCATTTTGCGCCGCTCGTGTAATTTCATCGTCAACTTGGTACGGTCGTCCCCCTAACTTCCACCAGTAATTACCCCATTCGTCAAAGACCCGCTCCCGCTTTTCAATTTGCATAATCGTATCGCCCGGATCGAGACGTATGTATCCGCCTAACTTCGGTTCAAACAGCGTGAGTTCGCTGTCGAGCGGGATAATCAGTTCAAAACTGCCGTTGTTATTTGTCCTGTTCGACCACGACAAACTTTTGATGTGCGTAACTTCCACGGCAGTATTTGCGTAAATACTGGACTGGTAATAAACTGTCGGGACATCATAGCGTGCCATTATGTTTGTACTTCAAATAAACTGCTCTGTTTCACTTCGACGAGTGTATCGAGTTGCCCGTCGCTGTTGTAAAAAAATGTAAAAATACTTCTGCCGGGACGCAGTCGGAACCAATCGCTCCCTGCGGCAACATGTTCGGGTCGATAGGCTTCTCCAAAGGAAATGCCATCACTAAAAATCAGCGGAAAGTGAAATGCCGGTGTGTAAAACCATTCATCCCACACATCAATCACTACCCCGCCGACAGAAACATTTTGAAAACCTTCCCGTGTATCAATCACAATTTCCGTGTTTGCCGGATAGGTTCCTGTCAGCGTAAAAGTATAGACGGAGCCGTCGTGCTCCATCTGTATCGTGAGTCCCCGAATTTCGCCGGTCGAAACGATGCGAATAATCACCCCCGTCGATAATACTCCTTCGTAGTCAATAATGTTGTACGTCGATGCAATCAATTCTCCGAAAACCGCCGCCGGTATGTCTTCGTTCAAAATGAGCGGATAATGAAATTTCGCATTGGCAAATTGATTGTTTCCTGTCCCGACATTTCCATATTGCTGTCCAAAAACAACTCTCGGCTCGTCCTGCTCGAACCAGAGCGGGAAAAAGAACATTGGAACTTCGTGCAAGTTGCTCTCTTCGACCGTTGTATCATTGTGCCACATCGGATCGAAACAAGTCCCCTCTATCTGGAAGCGGAGAATCGCTTCATTGTTGTCTTGTTCTGTAAAAGCAAATCTAACTTTTTTTGTGGGATAAAAGTTTAGATGATACCCGTTGTAAAGTATTTTGGTTTCTCCTTGTACCTCGATGAAAGAATCCAGTCTTTGCCGTTTTCGGTCGATGTCCGATTCATCCTTTCCGATAACGCAACCGATGATAGAAACAGGTCGCTGTTGCCAAGTGGTGTTGAGTACCCGTTCACTGTTTTCGGTCGGAAAGTATCGCACCGGATACGCCGAAATGCTGGCAACACCCCAGTCGACGGATTCCAAGACGAAGTCATAGTCCATTGCCGAAATGGAAATGATCTCGCCCGAACCGTTTTGGAGTTGGATGTCTGTTACCGTCATTGTCGATAAATCCCTGTTATCATAAATTTGCAAAAAGCGTCGTTGTTTTCCGTGTGTGTTGCCCCGTATCGCACTGATTCAGTAACGACAAATTTGATGTTTTTCACACAGTCCATTACGACTGTCAGTTCGGTTGCCGGGACAACAAAATGATTCAGTCGCATCTTTCGGCGTTCCATTGATTCAGCGTCCCGATGGTCGGCAATGACATAACCGACAATTTGGACTTTCGTGAGCCGCTTGTACCAAATGTCCCGCTCCAATCCAATGATGTCGTGGGTTCGGATGGTCGAAAAGCCCGTATCCCTATCGCCGACATTGACGGTGTCAAGGACATAGTTTTGCGTCCGTGTCCGGTCAATTTCGATGGTCTGATTCTTGCCGATGAGTTTGATGTTTTCGATCATTGTGGTTTTGTTTCATCGTCCGTTCCTTGGACTTCGTCCGGTGCTTGATGGAATTTTTGCTGTTTTAGCGACGGACACGTGATCGTGATTTGGTCGCTATGCGATTCCTTCATGACACGGAGCATTTCATCAATGCTCATGTCTCCCATGAAGTTATTGTTGATGATTGTAACCTTTGTAAAAAGATTGCTAAAAATTGAAATTGTCATATTTCGTAACCCTTTCAGGGGCTTCAAAAAACTTTTTATCATGATAAAATATCCTCACATTAAGTTTTTGTTTTGCCCCGTCGGCTTCACTGCAAATGACCGGCGGGGCTTTTTTCTACATACTAAAATCCGAACGCCATGTTTCGGTTCAGTTGTTCCATTTCCCGTCGTGCCGCCGCTGCGTCTATCGGTTCGGGACTGTAAAAGTTGTACGTATTCCCTCCACCGCCACTCCCACCGCCTTGTTGTCCCCAACCTCCGCTGCCGTCTGCCGTCTGCCGTCTGCCGTCTCTTCCCACCGGGGCGAAACTGTAATCGAATTGGACATCATCGGCGGCGAGTTTGCCGATGCCGGTGTCGAGTACCTTTTGCATGTTTCTGATGGCGAGCGGCATGGCATCTTCAAAACCTTCGGCAATGCCCAGCGGAATCCACTTGCCGACTTGATCGGCAAAAACTTTCGAGGGGGATTCAATGCCAAGTGCCCATTTTACCGTATTAACGATACCAACAAAAAAATCTGTTACTTGTTTTACAAACCAACTTCCTGCGTACATTATTCCTTTCCAGACACCATTAACAATCTCTTTTCCTATATCAATCGCCCAATTAATCATCTGTCCTGCTACTGCCAGCGCAGACCTTCCAATGCTAAGTACATAACGCCCGGTTTCTTGCATTATTTCCAAAATACCTTTACCGACTTCGCCAAAAAATTCGCCAACATCGCTGCCAATCATTTTCAGGTTTTCAGTGAACTCTACGGCATTTTCCGCCATGAATTCAAAAAAGTCTAACATTGCTTTCCCAAGTGCTTTTGTGGAATCAACGATTTCGTCCCAGTTGTAAATGATCGCCGTCGCTAACAAACCCGCTAGAATGATGGTTGATCCAATTGGTCCAGTTGCCGCCGCCCACATCACTCGAAATGCCATTGAAATCTTTGGAGCGATAGCAATGATATTACCAAAACCTACCATTACTGTACCTATTGCATAAACCAACGGACCTACTGCCGCTGCTATTGCTCCTAGCCACACTACAACTTGCTTCAGCGGTGTTGGCAAACCGTTAAACCAACTGATGGCACTTTTTATTGTTTCTATAAGCCACTCAAACATCGGTTTTAATGTTTCAAGCACTGTTTTTCCAAGTTCTTCTAAATGGGGAATAATGCTCCTGATTTTTGCACCAAACGATTCGTTCTGTACACCTGCCATTCCAGCCGCTTGCCCAATTCCGTCGAATGCGTTTACACTATCCGATAATTCATCTGAAAGTTCTCGGATATTTTTAACTCCCGCTTCTGTAATGATGTTCCATCCTTTCAATGAAACAGTATTAAAAACTGCTCCTTCTGCGGCGGCACGTTCCTCATCTGTTAAATCTGACAAAGCGGATTCTAAATCCTGCATAATGTCAAACATACTTCGCATTGCACCACCACTATCATAGACGCTAACACCTAACCCGTCTAACGCATCCTTCGCTGTACTCGTTGGATTCATTAAATCCATAAGCATACGATTGAGTGCAGTACCAGCCGCTCCGCCTTTCAATCCGGCATCTGCAAATTTAACAAGCACAGCATTGACATCGTCAACACTCAACCCTGCTTGAGCGGCTGAACCACCTGCATTAACAAATGCCTGATTTATGTCGGAAAGCGTCGTATTTGCAAGAGTTGTAACAGATGCTAAACTATCAACAACACCTCTCGTGTCTTCGGCTTCCAGTCCGAAAGTTTTCATCGTGCTGCCGACCATATCAAGCGTTGTCGCCAAATCAGTCTGCGAAGCAATTGCAAGATTATTTCCCGCCTCTAACTGGGAAAGCATCATAGACATGTCTCCACCTGCCTCGGCAACCATCTTTGCGGCATTCGCTAACGCTGTTTGAGAGGTTCCAGACGACATGGCTATGTCTCTGATTCCTTTTTCAAGTTCTTGCATTTCGTCGCCAGACATTCCTGTAATGGCTTCGATGTTTTTCATCTCGGTTTCAAAATCAGAACCGAGTTTAGTGAGGGCAGTACCAGCGGCGGCTACGGGACCAGAAATGTAAAGAGAGATATTTTTTCCGATTTTCTGTAGACTTTTCCCTGTATCCTTCATTTTATCTCCGAAGGATTTAGTAATTTTCCCGGCGGCTTCTCCGGCGGCTTCTTGCGCACTTTTCAAGCCGTCAAGGAACCCCTTGATGTCAAGGTCAAGATAACCAACTGCACTGCCAACTTCAACGCTCATAATTCTGCGTATCCCATATTGTTAAGCGGTTTCCTTTTTTGGGAATGCAATGATTTTTAGACGCTCATTCAGTTCGTCAAGTTTGTCAATGTTCCTGCAATACCGTTGTGCTTGGATCGCAATTTCGTTACAAAGTTCCATTACAGCATTGTCTCCCAAATAAAACCGTATCCCGTTTATGAAAAATGACGGTGCTTGCGGTGTGCAGCATGCTTGAAATTTTAACTCCATGTCTTCAAGCATTGCAAAGTAAAAACCTTGGGCGTCATAGTTCCATGTCAATTTGTCGTCTTGCGTTAACACTACGACGCTCTGTATTATTTCCTGTTCTTTTCTATTAACTGCCATGTTTTACTCCTTTGCTATCGTACC
>Ga0082212_10004453_pt1 | contig 19423 bp, 16 predicted proteins | sample TergutNt197P3_FD_71548 | JGI IMG/M metagenome (GOLD analysis project Ga0082212, IMG submission 71548) | Neocapritermes taracua P3 segment gut microbial communities from Petit-Saut dam, French Guiana - Nt197 P3 | ecosystem: Host-associated > Arthropoda: Insects > Digestive system > Gut ... | reverse complement strand
CATCGCAATTGCTGGCTTGGCTTGGGGCGGACGTCATCAAATTTGAACCGCCAAACGGAGACATCACGCGTCAGCAGTTGCGTCACGAAAAAGATAAAGACAGTCTCTATTTCACGATGCTCAACAGCAACAAGCGCTCCATCACGGTCAACATGAAAAGCAAGGCCGGCTGTCAAGTATTCGAAGAGCTGCTAAGGAAATGCGATGTCGTCATGGAAAACTTTGGCCCAGGCGTGCTGGACAGATTGGGTTATTCCTACGAAAACATCCAAAAAATCAACCCGGCCATCATTGTCGCCTCCATTAAAGGTTTCGGCTCATCCGGCCCTTACTCTGACTACAAAGCCTACGAACCAATCGCCCAGGCGATGGGCGGCTCCATGTCTACCACGGGATTTCCGGAAAATCCGCCGACCATCACCGGTTCCCAGGTGGGTGACACCGGTACCGGTCTGCACTTGACCATCGGCATCTGCGCCGCGCTTTATCACCGCACGCATAATGGAGGCAAAGGGCAATACGTCGAAGCCGCCATGCAAGAATCCGTTATGAACCTTTGCCGCGTCAAATTCTGTGACCATGGCCGTCTTATGGGAGGCAAAGGCGAACTCACCGAATACAGCCGTCCGACGCTGGGCATGACCTTTGTTCCGCGTGCCGGCAACGACTCTGGCGGCGGTCAGCTCGGCAACGGCATTCCCTGCAAACCGCATGGCATGAACGACTACGTCTACGTGGTGATTCAAGAAGCCATCTGGCCGGTTCTGGCAAAAACCATTGGGGGAGAAAAACTCGTCACAGACGAACGCTTTGCCAAAATCGCAGACCGTCGCAAAAACCAGGCCGATCTCTGGAAACTGATCTCTGACTTTGCCGCCAACTATACCAAAACCGAACTGACGGCGCTTTTTAATGAAAGGGATATACCGTGCGGTCCGGTGCTCACGACGGAAGAAATTGCAGCAGATGCGCACGTGGCGCATCGTGATATGTGGATCAAAGTAGAAGGCCATCCTCAAGGTGACTACTGGACGGTGGGCATGCCGATCAAGCTCTCGGATGGCGTTGTGGATAAAATTCTGCCGGCGCCGCTATTAGGGCAGCACACAGATGAAGTACTCAAGCAAGTTTGCGGTTTCAGTGACATGCAAATCGCAGAAATGAAGAAACAAGGCGCATTTACTAATTCGCCGAAAAAGCAATGAGCGTAAACCAGATGTTTTAATGGACTAATCGTTCATTAGACTTAAGTTGGGATGGGTGAAATTCATCACTCATCTATTTTTTTTGAAGGGCTAGTATGAATATTCATGAATATCAGGGAAAAGAGATTTTACGCAAATACGGTGTAACAACTCCTCGTGGTGTTCCCTGTTTTAGTGTAAAAGAAGCGGTTGAGGCTGCTGAAAATTTAGGTGGAAAGGTCTGGGTTGTCAAAGCTCAGATTCACGCAGGGGGTCGCGGAAAGGGCGGTGGTGTTAAAGTGGCCAAATCGATTGATGAGGTTGAACAATATGCTACGGATATCCTGGGCATGACCCTCGTTACGCACCAGACCGGTCCGGAAGGCCGCGAAGTTAAGCGCCTGCTGATTGAAGAAGGGGCGGATATCGCCAAGGAATATTATGTCGGCATGGTCGTCGATCGCGAAACACAGCGTGTTGCCTTGATGGCTTCATCTGAAGGCGGTATGGATATCGAAGACGTTGCGCACAACACGCCAGAGCTGATTCACAAAGTCTTTATTGATCCGAAAACCGGCCTGACTGATGCACAAGGCGAAGATATCGCCAGGAAAATCGGCATACCTGAAGTCGCTGTCAAAGAAGCCGGTAAATTCATGAAAGAGCTGTATAAGGCGTTTGATGAAACGGATGCATCTCTGGCAGAGATCAACCCATTGGTCCTAACGGGCGACAATCGCATCGTTGCGCTGGACGCCAAGTTCAATTTTGATTCAAATGGCATGTATCGTCAGCCTGAGATTTCAGGTATGCGCGATTTTGACGAAGAAGATCCGGATGAAATTGCGGCGTCTAAATTTGATTTGACCTATATCGCTTTGGACGGTGATATCGCCTGTTTGGTTAATGGAGCCGGCTTAGCTATGGCGACTATGGATATCATCAAGCTTTTTGGCGGCGAGCCGGCAAACTTCCTGGATGTCGGTGGCGGTGCAACGACAGAAAGGGTGACGGAAGCCTTCAAAATCATGCTTGCCAACCCGAAGGTTAAATGTATTCTGGTGAATATTTTCGGCGGCATCATGCGGTGCGATGTGATTGCAAACGGCATCATTGAGGCAGCTCGTCAGGTTGCGCTAAGGGTCCCTCTGGTTGTTCGTCTTGAAGGAACCAATGTCGAACTTGGCAAGGAAATTCTGGCCAAGTCCGGTTTACCGATTATTTCTGCCGATGGCATGACTGATGCCGCACAAAAGGCGATCAAAGCTGCAAAGGGGTAACAAGATATGTCTATTCTGATTAACAAAAACACGCGTGTCATTGTTCAGGGGCTGACTGGTAAAACGGGTGCGTTCCATACTGAAATGTCACAAAATTATGCTTTTGGCAAGGAATGCTACGTGGGTGGCGTTACGCCCAAAAAAGGCGGAACCAAATTTTTGGATATTCCGGTATTTGACACTGTGGGTGACGCGAAAAAGCAGACTGGGGCAACGGTTTCTGTTATTTATGTGCCGCCTCCGTTTGCTGCTGCGGCGATTGATGAAGCTGTCGACGCAGGAATGGATTTGGTCATCTGTATTACTGAGGGTATTCCTGTTCGGGATATGATCCGCACACGCGATAAGATGATGGGCAAGAAAACCATTCTTGTTGGCCCGAATTGTCCTGGCATTATCACGCCGGATGAAATTAAGATCGGCATTATGCCGGGACATATTCACAGGAAAGGTTCCATCGGTGTTGTTTCAAAATCAGGTACGCTGACCTATGAAGCAGCCAGTCAGTTGGCCGAATTTGGCCTGGGCCAATCCACCGTCGTCGGTGTGGGAGGTGATCCTGTCAATGGATTAAAACACATTGATGTGTTGAAGATGTTTAATGACGATCCGGAAACCGAAGCCGTCATCATGGTTGGTGAAATCGGCGGCAATGATGAGGAAACTGCTGCAAGATGGGTCAAAGATAATATGAAAAAGCCGGTTGTTGGTTTTATTGCAGGTGTCACCGCCCCTCCAGGAAAACGGATGGGCCATGCTGGTGCTATTATCTCAGGCGGCAAGGGGACAGCGCAGGAAAAACTGGCTGTCATGGAAGAGTGTGGCATTAAGGTTACACGGAATCCGGGCGAAATGGGCAAGACGCTGAAATCAGTCCTGAAATAAATCGTTGTTGTTTTAAATCCCTGGTCTGTGGACAGACCAGGGATTTTTTTATATCTTTTTCAGCTAGGCAGACCGCAAAAACTGAAGCAGGATGATTAACGCATGCCTGACACTCTGGTTGCGCACAGCTTGCCGATTACCGGAAAAAAATTGTTGTTCAGTGTAGACCCGATTATTTCCGGCCAGTCCAAACCAGACCGTTCCTACCGGTTTTGTTGCAGTGCCGCCGTCCGGGCCGGCAATGCCTGTTGCCGCAATGGCGATGGTACCATTTGTTACTGCCAGTGCACCTTTGGCCATAGCGGCTGCAATTTCACCGCTAACGGCGCCATGCTGATGGATAAGTGATTCCGGCACATTCAGCATTTTTGATTTTGAAGCGTTTGAATACGTTACGAATCCACAGTCAAACCACTGTGATGAACCGGGTATATCGGTTATGGCATGTGCAATGCCACCGCCCGTACAGGATTCGGCGGTAACAAGCCACTGATTTCTTTTTCGCAGTTCTGCGCCTAGCTCGGCAGCCAGTTGGAAGGTTTCAGTTGACATATCAGGTTAGCCAAGTCAAGCCGAAATGTCCGGAAACAAAAACAATAAGCGCATAGGCGATCAAGGCATAACCCGCTGCGAGTATATCATCCAGCATAACACCCAATCCGCCCTTGAGGCGGGCATCAATTTGGCGGATCGGAGGCGGTTTCGTCATATCAAAAAGCCGGAAAAGAAAGAAAGCCCAACACGCCGTAATGAGTGTTGTTGGCATGAGTACCAGCAAGACAAGCCATATTCCAATCACTTCATCCCATACGATACTTCCGTCGTCCGGACTGTTTAACGCATTTTCACTTTTGGTGCTGGTCCACACACCCAGAATGAATCCCAAAATAACAATAATACTCCAAGTCAGTTGGGTGAAGTAGGATGGCCAGACCGCTGTCAGTATGTAAAAAAGAAACCAACCCAACAGGGTGCCTGCCGTGCCAGGCATGATGGGAGAAAGGCCGCTGCCAAAGCCCAACGAAATGAAATGGGCCGGGTGTGAGAAAAGAAAGCGGAGGTCAGGTTTGATTTTAGCTGACGGGTTTTGTGCAGTGTTCATTTGTTTGCGAAATGGTCAAATGATTTTCCTGAAAAGGCTTGTGCTTCGCCTTTTGCGTTGACCAGCCGCAATCCGGGTGTTTTTTCAATCGCGCCAATAAGTGTTACGGCTGTTTCTGTCTGGCGGGCAACATCCAGGATGTGGTTACGGCTGGAAGAGGGAGCGGTAAAGCATAATTCATAATCATCCCCGCCAGCGAGTATACATTGTAATTGAAAATCACGAGTCTGATTCTGAAGAATTTGCCCATAAGGTAATGCATCAATGTTCAGCGTTGCCCCGACCTGGGAACGGTTTAGAATGTGAGATAGATCTCCGATCAGGCCATCTGACAGATCGATTGCCGCATGCGCCAGCTTGCGTATTGCCATGCCCAGTTCCACACGGGGTTGGGGCATTTGCAGGCGGGTTAATGCGGGTTTGACCATATTGGGATCTAAAGAAGCCTCACCTTTTAGGAAAGCTAATGCTGCCCGCGCATCGCCCAGTGTCCCGGAAACCCAGATATCATCACCGGCTTTGGCATGATTTCTTTGCATCGCATCATTAACAGGGACTTCTCCAAATACCGTAATACAAATATTTAAAGGGCCGCGTGTTGTATCTCCGCCAATTAATTCACAATGGTGTTTATCTGCCAGCGCAAACAAACCTTCTGAGAAAGATTGCAGCCATTTTTCATCGGATGATGGTAAAGACAAGGCCAATGTAAAAGCAACTGGTTTGGCTCCCATGGCCGCCAGGTCGGACAGATTCACTGCCAGTGACTTATGTCCGAGCTGCTGCGGATCAGTATCGGCAAAAAAATGAGTGCCTGATACCAGCATATCGCATGAAATAGCCATTTGCATACCAGCACCGGGTGTTAACAAAGCACAGTCGTCACCAATGCCCAGATTGGCTAAAGACGTGGGACGAGCAAAAAAACGCGTAATGAGATCGAATTCTGAGGGCATGTCATGTCTCAAAAGGATTTATATTATTCAATTCCGGGTAGGTTTAACGATAAAAAAACAGTGTAATGTCGTCTGCCGTAAGAATCAATTTTGTCTATCTAAGGATAATCCAGTTTACAATATTTATGATTTGATACTGTAAACGGTTTTAAAGAGAGTGGATCATTCTCCTTTTGCCTTATTAATATAGCGCCTTAGCGTATCGGTAACGGGTGCTTAATCAAGATTTTCCGACCTATGACTCAGCCTCAATGGATCGAGTATGCCGGTACCGTTATTTTTCTTTTTGCGGTACTGCATACTTTTTCAACTAAGTTTTTCATTCGCCTGGCACATAGAGAAACGCGGCATGCCGGATTGTGGCATTTGCTGGGTGAAGTCGAAGTGGTTTTTGGTTTTTGGGCTTTCATCCTGCTCGGTTTTCTAGCGGCGGCAAAGGGTTCAGACACAGCAGTTCATTACCTGAATTCGCAAAATTTTACCGAGCCATTGTTTGTTTTTGTCATTCTTGTTATAGCGGGTACCCGCCCTATATTGCAGGCGGCGCGTTTATTGATCAATATCTTGGATCGCCTGATCCCATTACCCAAAAATATCAGTTACTATTTTCTGCTGCTGGCTGTTGTGCCGCTTTTAGGATCTTTCATCACGGAACCTGCTGCCATGACGCTGGCGGCTATTCTATTACGCGACCGCTATTTCTCCCGTCGCATCCCCGAATCGATGAAGTATCTGACCTTTGCCGTTTTACTGGTCAATGTGTCCATTGGCGGTGTTTTGACGCATTATGCAGCACCGCCGGTTCTCATGGTTGCCGAAACCTGGGGATGGGGTACAGGCTTCATGCTGAGCATGTTTGGCTGGAAGGCTGCACTGGCTGTGTTTATCAATGCGGTTACCGCTACCTGGATATTCAGGCGGGTTCTGCTTCGTCTTGATGATCTTGAAGATGACTTCGAGATTGGCGCTGTGCCGTCACTGGTGATGGTCATTCATCTGCTGTTTCTGGTGGGGGCGGTTCTTTTCAGCCATCATCCAGCTGTATTCCTGGGACTCTTCCTCTTCTTTTTAGGGTATACGCAGGCATACAGTCGTTACCAGAGTCCCCTGATGCTTCGTGAAGGGTTACTGGTTGCTTTTTTTCTTGCGGGGATTGTCGTGTTAGGGGGGATGCAAAAATGGTGGTTACAGCCTGTTCTGGCCGGCATGGATTCCGTCATGTTGTTTATTGGTTCAACGCTGTTGACTGCCATTACGGATAATGCGGCATTAACCTATCTGGGTTCTCTAGTGGAAGGGTTGTCTGATGCCAGTAAATATGCGCTTGTTTCCGGTGCCGTAACAGGAGGTGGACTCACCATCATTGCTAATGCGCCTAATCCAGCCGGTTTTTCCATTTTGAAAAGTTCTTTTGAAGAGGAATCAATCAATTTCATGATGATGTTTCTCTTCGCGTTGCCTCCCACAATCATTGCCGCGCTTTGTTTCTTTTTTCTGTGATTTTAAAAACAGAGCACGGCAGTCTATTGGTTTCTATCTGGAGATGTAAAAAAGTCGCATACCGTTTCAATATAAATTAGACTTCCTTCATGCAGTTTCAAAAGAGTATAATGCGAGCCATGAATGTATCAATTGATCCTCAACTGGAATCTCTGCGCATACCGCCTCACTCCATTGAGGCAGAGCAATCGGTGCTGGGAGGACTGCTTCTCGATAATGCCGCGTGGGATCGAATTACCGATTTGCTCAGTCAGGATGATTTTTATCGTTTTGACCACCGTCTTGTTTTCCAGCATATTGTCAAACTGATTACAGCGTCCAGACCGGCTGACGTTATTACGGTTTATGAATCGCTTTCCGGCATTGGCAAGGCTGAAGAGATTGGCGGTTTGTCTTATCTGAATGCTCTAGCACAAAATACGCCATCTGCTGCTAACATCCGTCATTATGCGCAAATTGTACGGGATCGTAGTGTCTTACGAAAGCTCATTACAGTTTCAGATGAAATTTCGGGTTCTGCTCTTAATCCGAAAGGAAAAGAAGTTAAAAAAATACTGGATGAGGCCGAAGCCAGAATTTTTGCGATTTCCGAGGATGGTTCACGTGGGACACAGGGATTTCATGAAATCCGGCCTCTGCTTGCCCAGGTTGTCGAGCGGGTGGATGAGCTTTATAACCGTGAGAATAAGAATGATGTTACGGGTGTGCCGACAGGATTTATCGATCTGGATCGAAAAACATCTGGTTTGCAGCCAGGTGATCTGATTATTGTGGCCGGGCGCCCTTCTATGGGCAAGACAGCCTTTTCCGTCAATATCGGTGAGCACGTTGCGATTGAAAGCGGTTTGCCGGTGGCAATCTTTTCCATGGAGATGAGTGGAACACAGTTGGCTATGCGCATGATCGGATCTGTCGGCAGGCTCGATCAGCATAAATTGCGGACAGGACAACTGGCGGAAGATGACTGGCCTCGCCTGACTTATGCCATTCAAAAAATGAATGATGCGCAATTATATATTGATGAAACGCCTGCGCTATCCAGTGATGCGCTTCGTTCCAATGCACGTCGTCTTGCGCGGCAGTGCGGCAAGCTGGGCCTGATCATTGTGGACTATCTGCAACTGATGTCGCCGAATGCAGCTGGCGAGAATCGTTCTACTGAAATTGGTGAAATGTCACGCGGATTAAAAGCACTGGCCAAGGAACTCGCTTGTCCAGTAATTGCCCTCTCCCAGCTCAATCGTTCTGTTGAGCAGCGTCCTAACAAACGCCCTCAAATGTCTGATCTGCGTGAATCCGGTTCGATTGAGCAAGATGCTGATTTAATTTTATTTATTTATCGGGATGAGGTATATAACCCGGATTCACCTGACAGGGGAACAGCCGAAATTATTATTGCCAAGCAGCGAAATGGGCCGATTGGCGAAGTCCGGCTGACTTTTAGCGGGCAACATACGAAGTTCGACAATTATTCCGGCTCACAGGGGATGTATGATCATTAGATGGGTTATGGAATTGATGAAATTAACTAAAAATGAAAGAAATTTATGTTTGGACGCTTAATGCCAACGGATGGCAAATTTTTTGATCTGTTTAAACAGCATGCTGAATTGTGTGTGAAAGGAGCGCGTGAGCTTGTGGCACTGATGACGCATTTTGATAATCTTGAAAGGCGTTTACATGCCATAGAAAGTATTGAGAAACAAGCAGACAAAGTCACTTACATGACAGTCGGGGTATTGCACAAGACATTTATTACGCCGCTTGACCGTGAGGATATTCACCGGCTGATTACCAAGATGGATGACATTTTGGATATGATGGAAGATGCGGCGCAGACAGTGTCTTTATATGATATCCAGACGGTTACGCCTGAAGCGCAACGCCTGGCAGAACTTTGTCTGGCTTGTACTGAGAAGGTCGAAGAAGCCGTATCTTTGCTGCATAACATGAATAATTCCCGCCAGATCATGGAGATATGTGAAGAAGTAGATCGTCTTGAGTCTGATGCGGATCATGTTATGCATGCCGCCTTGTCAAAATTATTCAGGGATGAGCCTGATGTCCGAAACCTGATCAAGCTAAAAGCCATGTATGAATTTCTCGAAAACGTGACGGACCTATGCGAGGATGTTGCCAACATCATTGAAGGCATCGTTGTGGAAAATGCGTGAGCATCGAAACAACGATGCTTGATGCGCATTTTAAATGCTGCCAGGATTGTCTTTATCAGGCCAGCTCTTGCAAATCCATTTTTTGACTGACTGAACCGCATGCCAACTTATCACTTCAGTATTTATATTCTGATTTTTCTTGTTGCCCTGGCGCTTGTTTTTGATTTCATGAATGGTTTTCATGATGCCGCCAATGCTATTGCAACGGTTGTTTCTACCGGTGTTCTCAAACCGCACACGGCTGTTGCCATGGCGGCTTTTTTCAACTGTATCGCTATTTTTGTTTTTGATTTGCAAGTAGCAGCAACAGTGGGCAAGGGGACCGTCAATCCGGCTATTATCGATCATTATGTCGTTTTTGGCGCTTTGGTGGGCGCCATCGCATGGAATGTGATTACCTGGTATTACGGCATTCCATCCTCTTCCTCACATGCCTTGATTGGCGGACTTGTCGGTGCGGCCATTGCCAAAGCGGGAGCTGGAGTACTAATTGCATCGGGTTTTTTAAAAATAATCGCATTTATCTTTATCTCTCCTCTGCTTGGTTTTGTGTTGGGATCATTCATCATGTTCCTGGTGTCATGGATTTTTGTCAATTCACAGCCACGTAACGTGGATAAATGGTTCCGGCGCATGCAACTGGTGTCCGCATCGCTATACAGCCTCGGACATGGGGGTAATGATGCGCAAAAAACAATGGGTATCATCTGGATGCTGCTGATTGCGGCAGGTGCGACATCGGTTAATGAAAAACTGCCGTTTTGGGTTGTCGTCAGTTGTTATGCGGCAATCGGTTTGGGGACACTTTTCGGGGGATGGCGTATTGTCAAAACGATGGGACAGAAAATTACAAAGCTTAAGCCGGTTGGCGGATTCTGTGCTGAAACAGGCGGTGCGTTGACGCTTTTCATTGCAACGGCTCTCGGTGTTCCTGTTTCCACCACACACACTATTACAGGTGCGATTATTGGCGTTGGCTCATCTAGGAAAATGTCGGCAGTGCGATGGGGGATTGCAGGAAATATCATTTGGGCCTGGATCCTGACTATTCCGGCTTCCGCTTTTATTGCTGCCATTGCATGGTGGTTTGGCACGTTAATTTTCTAACGGTTATTTGTTTTGCCGGTTCGCGATGATGGCGCTGCGTAGCACCACGATGATCAGAAAGGCGCATTTCATACAGTAGTTTTTTGATTTGAGAGCATGGCAAAGGTTGTTTTGCATGCTAGTTCAAAGCGCTATTCAGAACTGTCGACGAATCCGATCAAGTGGAGCAGGCTTATAAATAAATTGAACAGGGAAACAAACTATTTTTTATATGGCTAAAAAGGATTTCTTGATATAGAGTGGCATAGTAATATGCGAAGTGGATTTTGCCTTTGATAAAGCGCGGTTGATCACCTTCGACACGCGGTCGGCAGCCATATCAATGGCGCTGGTGATATCTGCAGAAAGTCCAGTTACAACAATAGGCGGCATGCCGGGCAGTTTGACGTGGATTAGGCAACGTTTATCCGTACTGCCATCTGTGCCGTTCAGGTCAGTCAGACGAACAGTAATATCGTGAATACTGTTTTGTGCCCGTTTCATCATGAAACTGAGCCGCTCTATAATATACGCCCGTAATGATTCACTGGCTTTCACGCCTTTAGTTATGATAGTTGGGGTCATGTCTTCTCCTGCAATGACTTTAGTCGTTATTTTAGAGAATAACGCTTCATAAAAAAAGAGAAGATAATAATACGATTACTTCGAAAAAACTGAACAATGAGCAATCCCAATCTGAATTATCGTCACCTTTACTATTTCTGGGTCGTTGCCAAGGAAGGTGGCGTAACCAGAGCTGCTGAACGGCTTGGTGTTGCTGTGCAGACGATTAGCATGCAGCTTTCGCTTTTAGAAAAAGCAATGGGTAAAACCTTGTTTGCGCCACAGGGACGCCGCATTGTACTGACCGAAGCCGGACGTCTTGCATTGGGCTATGCTGACCAGATTTTTATGCTGGGAGAACAATTGCAGGAAGCATTTGCTGAAGACGATATTGGACAAAGCATAAGGCTGACGGTCGGTATCTCGGATTCGCTACCCAAGCTGATTGCATATCGTTTGTTGGAAGTGGTGCTCCGGATATCGCAACGTGTCCGAATAGAATGTTATGAAGGCGAATTTGAAATGCTTCTGGCCGATTTGGCATTGCATAAATTGGATGTTGTTTTAACAGATCGTCCTGTCAATGCTGGAAGCAGTCTCAGGGTATTTAGCCATGAATTAGGGGATTGCAAGATTTGTCTTTTTGGAACAGAGTCACTGGCTCGCTCTTACCGTGAGCATTTTCCGGCCAGTATGAATGGTGCGCCGGTGCTGTTGCCAACCCGAAATAATACGTTGCGGAGTCGTCTTGACCAATGGTTTGAGATCAATGGGTTGCGTCCCAATATTGTCGGTGAGTTTGAAGATAGCGCGCTTTTGATGACATTTGGCCGAAGTGGCCTTGGGATGTTTCCGGCACCGTTGATGCTTGCCGCCGATATCAAGGAGCAGTTCAATGCGGTGCCGATAGGGGAACTGGAAGAAATCCGGGAATATTATTATGCCGTTTTGGCTGAACTTAAAATCCGTCATCCTGCTGTCGAAACGATTCTGTCTGCTTCCCATGTTGGTGTTTGCGGCGAGAAAAGCGAAAAATAAACATCAGGGCAAGCGGTTGGCCAGGGAAATAAACTGGTTGACAGAAATATCTTCCGGACGTTTTGCTGGATCGATACCGGTATCAATCAATTCATTTTCACTAAATAGCGGTGCCAGTGTATTGCGCAGAATTTTTCTTCGTTGCGAAAATGCCTGGGTAACGGTTTTTTCCAGTTTCCGGATATCGCAGTCAGCCGGATGGAGACGGGGGATCATGCGTACAATGGCAGAATCCACTTTGGGCTGAGGCGTAAAAGCGGAAGGCGGTATGATAAACAGCATGTCCATGTGATATTGCCACTGAAGCATCACGGACAGGCGACCGTATATTCTATTGCCTGGTTCGGCAATCATTCGCTCAACGACTTCCTTTTGCAGCATAAAGTGCTGATCTTGAACCTGTTGGGTAAAGGGCGTCAAATGAAAAAGAAGGGGCGTAGAAATGTTGTATGGTAAATTGCCGACGATACGTATTTTCTGATCGGATGCGGATATGATTTTTTTGAAGTCAAACTGCAGCACATCTCCTTGATGAATGACCAGCGTATCTGAAGGATATGTTTTTTCAAGTTGTTTAACCAGATCACGGTCCAGCTCGATAACATGGAGTTGAGGTAAGAACCGGAGCAGCCGTTGCGTCAGGGCGCCCAGTCCGGGACCGATTTCGACCATCAGGTCAGTGGGCTTAGGGGCGATGGCTGTAATGATTGTTTCCAGAACAGCCTGGTCTTTCAGAAAATTCTGGCCGAAACGTTTTCTTGGAATGTGTTTCATTGTTTTTTCACACATTTTTGGGATAGCCGTTGTTGAGATGCCATGCTTGCTGCCAACCTGACGGCTTCCATCATGCTGCCGTAATCGGCATGACCAATTCCCTGGATAGCGATATCAAGCGCTGTACCGTGATCAACTGATGTGCGAATGACCGGCAGCCCCAGCGTGATATTGACGCCATGCCCAAAAGTAGCGTATTTCAGTACCGGCAATCCCTGATCGTGATACATCACCAGAAAACAGTCTGCTTGATGGAGATGGTGAGGCAAAAATAAGGTATCCGCTGGAAAAGGACCTTTTACATGCATGCCGTGCTGTTGTGCGGATTGGATAACGGGTGTGATCGTATCGATTTCTTCTGTTCCCAGGTAACCATTTTCTCCTGCATGCGGGTTCAACCCGCTTACCAGGATACGGGGCTGGATGATTCCGAATTTATCCTGAAGTTCACTGTGCAGGATACGAAGAGTCTGCATCAGGGATTCCCTGCTGACAGCAGCAGGAACATCTTTAAGAGGAAGATGGGTGGTTGCAAGTGCAACGCGCAATGGTTGAACATGCCCGTCTGCTGGTGAGGATATTTGGCCTGCCAGCATCATGACAACCTGATCCGCCTGTAATTTTTCGGCGAGATATTCGGTGTGTCCTGTAAAGGAAATACCTGCATCATTGATCATGCTTTTTTGTATGGGTGCGGTTGCAATCGCATCGAAATGTTTTTTTACGGTACCCTGTATGGCAAGATCCAGCCCATCCAGTATCGCTTTTGCATTAAACGGGTCAGGCTGGCCCGGTTTGATGGTTTGCGGGAGGGGCGAATCCATGACCGTGAGTGTTCCGGAGCGGTAAAACGATCTGATCCGGTCGAGCGCTTCCTTTTGTACGCATTGTAGACGGATGTTTTTATCAACACTGAATGCCAGTTTTTCCAATTGACGCCAGTCGCCAATCAAAACAGGATGGATTTCCTGGCGCAGTGCCCATGCTGCGCGTAAGGCAACTTCCGGACCAATCCCAGCCGGCTCACCCAAAGTAATAGCAATAACAGGTGTCGATGACATCCGGATAGATCAGGTTGATTTATTCTTCTTCAAACCGGTACTCTACATAGGCACGATCACGCAACTGCCGCATCCATTCTTCTGTTGCTTCTTCAATCTTACGTTCCAGCAAGGCTTGTTTGGCGGCAATGCGTTTTCTTTCCATGGATGCGTCTTCGGTTTTACGTTCAAGGACTTCAATAAGGTGAAAACCAAATTGTGTTTCAATCGGATCGCTGATTTCGCCGGGTTGTAATGACAGTAATGCTTTTTCAAATTCCGGTACGGTATCGCCTGGATAAATCCAACCTAAGTCCCCTCCTTTGCTTGCTGAGGTGTCATTAGAATACATCCGTGCCAGTTCTTCAAATGTAGCTGCTTTATTGATTAACCGTTTTTTTAGTTCTATCAGCTTACGTTTGGCTTCATCTGCCGATACCAGTTGGTTTACTTTGATCAGGATGTGGCGAGCATGGATTTGCTGCACGGCGCTATTAGTAGAGATAGCCGATTTGGTATGGGCTTGCGGCGCAGAAGTTGGTTTTGCTTCCCGCTTATCCAATACTTTCAGAATGTGAAAACCATTGGCGCTTTTCAGAATAGGGGTTATTTCTCCTGTTTTCAGGTTGGCAATGGCTTCAACAAAAAGCGAAGGCAGGCGGTTGGCGTTGCGCCAACCCATATCACCGCCGTTTAAACCTTCATCCCCGTCAGAATAGGTGGCCGCGTTTTGTTGGAAACTTCCACCTGCTTGCAGGTTCCGAAGGACGTGTTCCGCACGGTCGCGGCGTCCGGCAATCTGTTCTGGAGAAGCATTTTCAGGGATACGGATCAAAATATGGCCCAGCCTCACTTCCTGTTTCGATTGCGCCGGTTCGGAACCGGTTTGTTGTGTGCCCAGAAGATGGTCGATTTCAGAATCGCTGATTTCAATTTTGCTGATGACATCCTGTTCTCTCAGGCGCTGGCGGATGATATCGTTGCGAACGCTTTCCCTAAAACTGGCCAGCGATGAACCGTCTGATTCAAGCTGTTTTTGGAATTGCTCCACAGTCATGCGGTTTTGTTCAGCAATAATAGCGACCATACCATCTAATTGCCGGTCGTCTACCCGAATACCTCTTTCCTTTGCCATTTGCAGTTGGACGCTTTCAACAATCATGCGTTCCAGAACCTGACGTTCAAGTTCTGCTCGCGGCGGATGGATGCCTTGCTGTTTTAAGCGGCCTTCAATTAATACGGTACGCTCGCTTAGTTCCTTGCGTGTGATGACGTCACTATTGACAACAACCACAATAGAATCCACTTTGACCTGTGGTGCTGTTTGCTGTTTTGTAATGGGCTGGGCCACACAAATAGAGAAGGCAGACGCAAGCATCATGATAAAAAATGCTGGTCTATGAAATGTTCTGAATAGTTGGGTGAAAGTGATCATGGTATACATTCTTCGTAGAAAATATGGCTCAATGGCTATTACTTTTCATAGGATGTCAGAGGGCGATAGCCCGGGATGCTTTTTCTCAGCGATTCCAAGGGGTTTGAACCAATTTTTGACATCCCTTTCAATTCTAATTGAAAGAACAAGGCGGTGTTGGATTCCGTGGATGACGTTACACGTCGTTGCGCTACAATACGGCCTATCCAGCAGTCGGCGTTATATTCGACACCAAACAGGCTTTCAATGGTTTTGCTGTCAGGTAAAGAATAGCTGATTTGGCCGACGGCATACCAGCGTTTGCCTAATGGCCACTGACCGGAAACGTTGATCTGGTCAATGACATTACCGAATTCATCAACTGAGTTACGCAGGTAGCGGTATTCAGCATTCAGTACTTTTTTATCTGCTGGCCGCCATTGCAAACTATAATTGGCGCTATAAGTGCGACTTGTCTGCTGATTATACTGAATGGCGGCATCCACAGCCAGTTTGGGCGTCAACAAACCGTTTGCTAAAAGAAGCAGGTCTGAACGTCTTTCGTCTTGTTGGTTGCCGGGGGAAAAGAGCGTAACTCGCTGATTTGAGAAATAGTAACGCTGGCCGATCGTGAAACGCATCCTTTCTGCACCTGATTGTTCAATATAACGGGAAGTGACGGCTGCTGTCAGGTTATTGGCGTCGGCTATTCTGTCCTCACCGACAAACCGGTTTTCCGCGAAGAGTTGCGCATAGCCGAATCCGGGCTCGCCGGAATCAAAAATGGGATATTTACTTTGATTCCGGTAAGGCGTATAGACATAAAATAACCTGGGTTCTAAAGTCTGGGTCATGTCCGTACGAAAGAAAGAAGTCGGTCGTTCAAAAATGAGGCCGCTATCCAAAGAAAGTGTCGGGATAGTCCTGGACATATTCCTGTCCTGCCCGTGCTGGAGGTTTATGCTGTCTAGATTGTAACTGGCATAGTGCACGGAAGCCCTGGGTGTCAGGAAATAACCACTCGAAACCATAGGGAAAGATACGGAAGGCTTAGCGACATATCGGTCGCCGCGTTGTCTGTTTTGGAGTTTATCATCTGAAAGCCAAAAACGAGCGTACTGAAGATTGGTAGTCATATCAAATCCTTTCATATCATATCGAAAGGCATTGAGATTGACATAGGGAAGACGGTCGTAGCTCGGGACGATCGGCGCAGCCTTGTCCTGCAAAATCTGATAACGGCTGGCTCCTGCCATCAAGTTCCAGTAAGTATCGCTGTAAGATACATTGCCGTCCTGCAGCAAAATTCGGTTTCCTTTAAAAACCGGACTCGAAAAATCATCTGGATAATTATTGTCGGATGCTTTGCTGAAATCCCAGGTATAAGCCCAGCCAGGCGCAAAATTGTGTTTATGCTGGGATGAAATGACATAACGGTCCCGATGAGCCGCGTTATCGTTTGGCAGATATTCGATGTAAGTTTTGCCGGAATAGGTGTGCCCCAAATAGCGCCCGAGAGCGCCCATCTGAAAACCCCGTTTTGCGATGTATTTGGGGAAAATGGTCAAATCATAGTTAGGCGCCAGATTAAAGTAATATGGAACCGCCAGTTCCATACCTCCCTTTGATGTGACCCCGAGGGTGGGGGGAAGAAAACCGGATTTTCTTTCATTGCTGAGGGGAAAGGTTATAAAAGGCGCTCCAAGAATGGGCACATTCTTGAAGTACAGGACGGAACGTCCTGCTGTACCGATATTTCTGGCCGTATCCAGATTGAGTGCGTTTGTTGCGAGATACCAGTCGGGATTTTCCCCTTCGCAGGTTGTGTAAGTGCCGTTAACAATGGTTGTATTATATTTATCTTCCAGGTCAATACGTTCGGCTTTGCCCTGTCCGCCGGTTGTGCTGAGCCAGTATTTAGCGCGGTTCAGTACGCCTTCTCCGGTATCTAAGTTGAGCTGGATAGATTCGGATTTGTATCGATCACCATACCGCATGATATCCACATTTCCGATAAATTCCACTTCATTTTCTACTTGGCGGAAAATACCGTGGTCACCGGTGATGCGGGTCTGTCCTTTTTCCATCTCAACCAGGCTGTCCAGATTCAATTCTCGATCAGGACGGCCGGTTATTTGTTCAGCCCAGAAGATAATGGGCGCATTTTGATCATCTTCCAAGATGGTTTTTTGTTTGGGAGGTCTTTTTTTGGTATGACTATAGAAATCAAACGTCTGTACTTTTTGTTGATTGCCATATCTGCGCCGCCCGGTTGCAAGGACGGTATCCATCTGGCGCTCATTTCGGAGGAGGGTATACGTGTCGGGTTTTCTTGATGGTTTCTTTTGTGCCTCGGTTTGATATTCCAAATTCAGCCCGCGATCCAGACGTCCTGAGAGGGGATGCTGCTGCGGTGTGGCAGAAATTATTCGGTCATCTTCATCAGGATGACGAGAAATCGGGTTGATCTGTGCCCCTGCTGTTATTGGCAAGGCTAAGACAACCAATATCACAGGCAATAATGGATACCAGCGAATAATGGCGGGACGAAAGATCATTGAAAGATTAGAATCGAATTTGCAGCAATTTTCTGGCGAATCAACTATTATATGAGAACTTTATATTTTAAAACGTAACAATTTCATCATTCTCATGTCACTATTTGCGGGCTCCATGATAGCATCCGATTCCCGTTTAGCTTCATTACAGTTATGGCTGGATTCGCTTTCCCAGCACAATGTGGATTCCAAAAACATCAGGCCCGCCTCATCCGATGCGAGCTTCCGGCGTTACTTTCGGGTTGATTCCGGCAACGGCAGCTATATTGTCATGGATGCGCCTCCCGAAAAAGAAAAAGTCTTGCCGTTTATTCACGTCGCTGAGATTTTCGGCCAATGCAATGTTTCTGTGCCGAAGGTGATTGAAAAAAACGTCGAGCAAGGATTTTTACTGCTTTCCGATTTGGGTGTCACCACCTACCTGCAAAAGCTGAATGATGAAACTGCCCATGAAATGTATCTCGATGCTATTGATACGCTAGTGCGCATTCAGATGCCCAGTAGATCGGGTGTATTACCTGAATATGATCGGACATTGCTCCTAAATGAACTCAAGCTTTTTCCGGAATGGTATATACAAAGGCATCTGGGTATTCAGTTATCTGAAAACCAGGTTTTAACGTTGCAAAAGATGTTTGACTTGATTTTGGCAAACAATTTAGCACAGCCGCAAGTGTATGTGCATCGTGATTATCATTCCCGCAACCTGATGGTATTGGAAAAAGGAAATCCGGGCGTTCTGGATTTCCAGGATGCCGTGTTGGGGCCCATTACATATGATTTGGTTTCCCTTTTGCGGGATGCTTATATTGTATGGGATGAGGAAAGCGTGCTGGATTGGACGATCCGGTACTGGGAAAGAGCACGTAAAGCCGGATTACCCGTTCATCCCGATATAGATGCGTTTTATCGGGATTTTGAATTCATGGGGCTACAGCGTCATCTGAAAGTGCTCGGTATTTTTGCCAGACTGTATCATCGGGACGGCAAGGAAGCTTATCTGAATGATTTACCCACTGTCATGGCATACACATGCAAAACCGCCTCACGTTATCCGGAACTGGCACCATTGGCAGGACTTCTGGATCAGATTTTGCAAAAAGAGGTACAGGTAAGGTATACATTTTAAGAAATTTTTTCTGAATTGACACAACAGGAAGAAAAATGAAAGCGATGATATTCGCTGCTGGCCGAGGGGAACGTCTAAGGCCGTTGACTGACCATATTCCCAAGCCCCTGCTTGAAGTGCGAAACCGGCCATTGATTGTCTGGCATATTCTCAATCTGGTTCGTGCCGGCATTACCGATATTGTTATTAATCATGCCTATTTGGGGCATATGATTGAGGAAGCATTGGGGGACGGATCGCGCTTTGGCGCGCAAATTGTTTATTCCGCAGAAGGAGAAGCGCTGGAAACAGCGGGTGGTGTTGCCAAGGCGCGACATTTGATCGGAGAGGATCGTTTTGTTGGTATTGCGGCGGATATCTATTGCCCGCATTTTGATTTTTCGCAGGTTAAGGTCGCGCTTGAAGACAATGATGTTTGGGGAACACCGCATGCGGATGATAAAAAGGATATGGCGTGGCTATATCTGGTTAGAAAACCGCCTTATTATGAGCATGGCGATTTTGCACTGAATTTGTTTTCCGTCAGTAATGAAGGCGAACGGTATTTTACCTTTTCCGGTATCGGTGTCTATCGTATGGCCTTGTTTGATGGCATTAAAGCGGGTGAAAAAGCGGGGCTGGGAACGCTTCTGAGGCAATATGCCGATAAAGGTCTCGTTGGTGGTGAAGTCTATCGGGGAGACTGGACTGATGTCGGGACTGTGGAACGGCTTGAAATGTTGAATGCGCCTCTGTCTTT
>Ga0082212_10004452_pt1 | contig 19424 bp, 13 predicted proteins | sample TergutNt197P3_FD_71548 | JGI IMG/M metagenome (GOLD analysis project Ga0082212, IMG submission 71548) | Neocapritermes taracua P3 segment gut microbial communities from Petit-Saut dam, French Guiana - Nt197 P3 | ecosystem: Host-associated > Arthropoda: Insects > Digestive system > Gut ... | reverse complement strand
TGACTTTGCATTGCACGTACCGTTTTGCAATCCGGCGGTTAAAACCGCCGGTTAATAAAATATCGTCACTGCGTGACTTGATACCTGTTACAACAATTGACATATTGACATTGGCGCGAATTTTGATGCGGTTGCCCTGGAATTTTCAAAGAAAATACGGTTGATGTAATAAATAATCGTTATCTTTGTATTTTGTCAAAACAAAACATCAAATGAAAGCAGGAAGAAATGATCCTTGTCCGTGTGGTAGCGGGAAAAAGTATAAAAAATGCTGTTTGGAGAAAGAAGAACAGGCAGCGCTTAGCGCCAATCTTGCAGCAACTCCGCGTTCTTCCCGTTATGAACCTTTTGCAGATGAACCGCAACCCAAAGATAAACCCGCTGATGAAAATCGGGAGGGAAAGTTAAATATGTTTGGGAAAGAGGAAGAGCCGGATGATGTATTGGAAGAAGAAGATGATGATATATCGAAGTATCGCGATGTATCTGACGAAGATATAAAAATTGCAAACGATTGGTGGGAAAAATTCAGAAAAATGAACGATACGGTTCAGGAACGGGAACATTTGATGACGTTCATCGAGCAGCATCCTGATCTGGTCAACCATCTCGAAACATACCATGAAGTGCTTTCCGAACTGGGCGCTCACCATTTTCGCGACGGTATCTACGAAACTTTCGTGGAACTGCTGCTTCAAATACGTAAGGACTTTCCTGTTACATATAAAGCAGGTTTCGAGTATTATGACAGCGATCTGATTTATTGGTATGTATCGCAGGGACGTTCGGATGAGATCAATATGTTTTTTGAGTACTTCAAAAAAGAAATTGACTATAAAGAAAGAATGGACGACCTGCATCTGTACTTTCAGGCGATCAACCGTCCTAATGTTTTGTTGTCGGAATTAGCCGGAGCAAATCAAAACAACAGGCATCTTTCGTGGATTATTTCATGGAATGCTTCCGTCAATACAATACAGGGATATATAGACAAAACCGTTAATGATGAAACTGTTCAATCTTTGTTGAACGACCTTGCGGAAAAAGGCATTGTTGATGATGAACATTCAAAAGAAAATATTAAAAATCGTCTGTCAGGGTACATGCGTCAGTTTGAGCCATGGAGCAAACATTTGCAAGAAAAAAGCCTGCAAACGGATGATTTTTATTCCCGTATCAGTCTGAATTTTGCATATTTTCTGTACAAAAATACCGAGTTGTCGTTCAGCAGCGCTATCACATACTCCGAAGTCATCAGCGACCATTATCATCAGATGATTTCCGGCGAGGAAAGTCCTGCCGATATTTTTTGTCTCGACGAAAACAGTATCACCGCAACAATTAACAAAAACAATACGGTTTTTTGGGGTTATAAAATGAAATGTTTTATTGAGTTAAATGCGTTTTACTATTATGTTGCCTATCTAAAAACCTGCGGCGATATTACCGAAGAAAAAAAATGCGAATTGCAGGAAACAGTAACAAATCTCTTTCGGAAAACATACGAAGTCTCGAAAGACCAGGGACCGGAAATGTTGGCTTTCAAGAGGTTTCCGTTATGGGAAATTAAGGATAATATAGATCAATAACAAATAAAGATACATGATATGAATATAGAAAAATTCAAAGTTACAGGGAAAAAGCAATTTCTTTTAACCGATTTCGACACGAAAGATACCGTCGGCTATAGTTCCTCCGACAGCGTTAAGAATATCATTAAGGAAAACATCAGAGAAATATCATTGCTTCAATCCAAACTTTATGCTGATGGAAAAGCAGCTCTGCTGATCATTTTTCAGGCTATGGACGCAGCAGGAAAAGACAGCGCAATTCAGCACGTAATGAGCGGAATAAACCCGCAAGGCGTACAGGTTTTTAATTTTAAACAACCCTCGTCCGAAGAACTGTCCCACGATTACTTATGGCGTGCAGTAAAGGTACTTCCCGCCAGAGGACAGATTGCCATTTTCAACCGTTCTTATTATGAGGACGTTCTTGTCGTGAAGGTGCACAAACTTTATGAACAGTTAAAAATTGCCGAACGATGCAAGACAAAAGATACGATTACAAAGCGTTATAAACAGATCAAGAATTTCGAAGATTATTTATGGGAAAATGGCATTGTCACCGTGAAATTCTTTTTGCATTTATCGAAGGATGCACAGCGTAAACGTTTTTTAGAACGCATTGACAACAAGGATAAAAACTGGAAATTCTCAGATTCGGATATCAAAGAACGTGCATATTGGGACGATTATCAGGAAGCCTATCAGGAAGCGATAAAAGCAACTGCTACCAGGAATAATCCATGGTACATCATACCGGCGGATAAAAAATGGTTTTCAAGGGCTATCATCTCCAACATTCTTCTTCAAGTGATGAAAGAAATCAATCCGCAATACCCCGTTATTACCAAAGAGCAGGAAATGATGCTTGAAGACAGCAAACGTAAATTAAACGAACTTTAAACAAGTACTTTTACGGCGCTGTCAGCAGTAAGCAACATTCGATGGAAATCAATTCCGGTAATCAGATTTACACCGGGCGCTTTATCCTTTTCGAAACTTCCCAGCATGTGATCGAGCATCAAAGCTTTTGCGCCGTTGAGCGTAGCCCATCGTAAAAGCATTTCGAGTTTCATTTCGGGTGCATGTTGCTGTATGATTTTCATTTCATCGAGAATGGAAAGATCAGTATTGGATGCGAGGCTGTCCGTGCCGATGCAGGTATTTTTGTGATAATCCGGCGAAGCAAAAAGTTGAAAATCTGGCAAACGATCCTGTATGAACAGGTTCGATCCGGGGCAAAGTACAAAATAGAACTTCTCCGGATCTGAAACATATTCCGACAGGTCATTTTTCGAGGAAAAGGTGTTGTGTACAAGCAAACAACGGGAAGACCGATGTAAACAGTGTCTCATCATATCTTTACGGAACGCATCGGTCAACTCGCCTTTGACTTCGTGAAACATGTTCAATTCATCGTTGCTTTCCTGATGGTGTATGGAAATAACCTGCGGCGCCTCCGATTCATACCATCCCGAAAGAGAGTTCCACAATGTCCGCGACACCGAATAAACGGCATGGGGCACAATGGAAGCCGACATCCCTGCATGACGATATTCCTGTTCCACCTGTTTCGCGGCGGCCATTATTTCATCCGAGCGGCTGTTGTCCAAACCAAATACTTCAACAAAAGTTTGGTACCACATCCGGCTCTCCCGCTTGACGGAAAGCGTACAGGCGTTGTTGGAAATATCGCCCACTGCCACGGTTCCGTTTTTCCACATACTGTTGTCTGCTGCTTTTGCTGCTGCAAGGATTGTTTCATCGCTCGTCCGACGCAGTTTTCCAATGGACAGAACAAAATCCTGCAATCCACCATTCGACTTCATAACGTCATGTAAATGGGATAATTCCAAATGGCAATGTGCATTGACAAAACCGGGAATCAGTATCCCGTTGTAAAATTCAAGTTTTTCGCGTTCATCCAACTTGCCGCCTGTGTCAATCACATCAACAATATAACCATCGTTGTTCACACAAACGATACCGTTCCTGAGCGGCGGCGATGAAACGGGAAATACATAATTTGCCGATAAGTAACGCAATGATGAATTATAAATTATTGATGACAGCAGTTGCAGGTTTTTCGTTTTGGTTTTCGGGTAGTACCTGTTCATTTTCGGGTACTTCGTTTTCATCTTCACGACGGTTTATCGGCGTTTTTTTACGTTTGAACAGATCTTTCAACTGGTTAAAATCTTCACGGAACAGTAAACCGATACCTTGCGTATAAGGAGTTTGAGAAAGATATCTTGCATTGGTGCGTTTAAATGCTTTAAATCTTAATTTTCCGTTTTTGTTCAGTTTGATGTCAAAAGTAAAATCACCCATTACATAGTCCGAATTTTCGGTGGCTACATCATAATCCACATGAAAATTCCACAGATTGGTACTTATTCCCGTACCGATATTGTGTCCTGTTTCGTAAGTTCCCGGACGAAGCGTGAAATCAATATCAAAGTTGTCGCTCCATTGCGAGAGCATATATCCCAACTGGCTGGTCAGAAATTCCGAAGCAGTGGCTAACCCCATCGTTTCGAGTCCTGAACCCGACGATCCGCCGGTTGTTGACCGGTTAGGATCGGGGAAAAAACGATTGAGCGCCACCAGCGAGATAAACTGTCGCGCCATTTCCTCTTCGGAGTTGGTTGCAGCGCTCAGGAAGGAACGTACTTCCTGTTCGGCATTCGACATTTTCAAATCAAACCGGAGATTAGGATTGGTCAACTTATTGGTGATGTACAACTCACATTCCACCGGAACCGACCGTTTGAAGTTTTCATCATTCATTAAGTCGTAAAGTGAAGGCCGTGCTGTGTATATCGCTTTGAGATTGAGTAATGCCCCCATCGGATCACCATTCCAGGTGATGAGACCTCCTTTTTCAATGGTAAACTTTTTGTTGATCACGTTCTTCAACGTAAAAAGATAATCGCCATCCTCAACGGTATACGACCCGATGAGATCAAAGCGGTTATTGGCAATGTTCAACTTCAGGTTTCCGCTGCCCCGTGCACGAATAATATCGCCGATGGTAGCGTCAAAAATCAGTTTCGCTTCGGCATCAGGCGTCACATCCATGTTGATGTTTACTGTAAATTTTGGTTCGGGAAGCGGCTCGTCGGAGGTAAACGCAATATTCCGTCGCCGCAGTTCAGCCGGTCGTTTTTGTGCTCGATGCGTATGATCAACAAATGAGATAAAGGTTGTTCTGGTTATTTCGTCGTTCGACGTAAGAGGTATGTTGAATTGTGTATTTTTCTCCGTCCGGGCATTGATATCCAATTGTATGTCTTGTGGATTGCCTTTAATGTTGATGTTTCCGGTAGCAAAAGCCTTGCCATAGAACAGGTCATTATCACGCTCATTAGTATTCAATACTTCCAGATTGTTCGCATTGAAATGCAAGTCGAAAAAAATATGCTTGAAGTTGGGCAAGGAAATGGAACCGTCGGTAATTTTGCACAGATGACTGAACCGGTCGAAAATTTCAAAATTTTTGAACAGGATCGTATTGTCCTGTACCGTTGTTGCACCCGAAAACTGATAACGGGTTTTGGTATAATCGAGCGTCAGCGCTGCCTGATGCATTTCAATCGTTCCATTCATCAGTGGATTGTCAATGGCGCCGGTGAGTTTTATTTCGCTGGATAACGTACCCTCCAGACCCGTAAATACATTTTCAAGATAAGGTTGCAAAATCCTGACCGGTATTTTTTCTAAGGAAACGTCGAAATTCAATTCCTGGTTGGATATGAAATAATTACCTTTGACCAGCATCGTACGCAGGTCGTTCAGAAGTGATTTGGCTTCGATACGAACGCTTCTGTTTGTACTGTTCCATGCCGCAGAAAGGTCGGTGCTACCAAACCGGCTATTGTTCAAAGAAAAATCATTGATGTGCATATCCGAAACAAAGACAGGAACACCGTATAAATTTGACAGTAAAGCCGAACCATCGGCAATACCTCCGAAAAGCAACTTGTCAAATTGCATGGACGAGTTGATCACCAATAAATCCAGATTTTTCACGACAACACCCAATTTGTCCTGTTCATTTTGCGAAACGATACCCGAAACCAGTATCTCCTGATGATCTTTCGTTGCACGAATGTCATCAAATCGGACGGATGTAGAATCAATTGATATTCCCTGATGCGTCACAGTCCATACATCGCCCGCCGTAACAATCTGCCCCGGCGATGAAAATACGTACATCATCGGTATTCGTTGTTTGGGCTTTTTCAGGAAAAAAATCTTCGAATTTAAGGAGCCTTTATTAAGTATCGAATCCCAATTGTTCCATTTAAGATCCAGGGAGATGCTGTCGCCACGCGTTTTGGACATTATATTCAGGTTTTCGAAAGACATGTTTTTGTTTACCCTGAAAGTTGCACAACCCGATTCCATCACAAATGTCGAATCTTCAACGCTCCCGTTGACATACAGTCCGCGCCACTGCTTGTTGCCGAGCGCCATAAAAGGAACATCCAACAAAAATTGAACATCCCGTTGCGACGGGTTGTAAACGCCATCCAACTTGGTTTCCCGCGATACACGAAATTCATTCGCAAAGAAATTGGTTAGTTTTTGGGTTTCCTTGAACTTTGCCTCAAATCGGAAATTGTTGTGCGACAGGCTGTCGGGACTTACTGAAGCAGGAACCCAGGCAGGTGCGAAATTTTTTGCAAGCGAAAAGAACGATTCGGGCAATTTCAGGAACTGATATTGTCCCCAGATTTCAGCATCGAGAATATCCGAAAGCAGGATAAACCGGTTGGTATCGCGTATGGCCTTGCTGAAAAGTTCAAGGTTGTTGATTTCAATTTCCCTGTTGTTACGGCGGAACAGCGAGTTTTTCAACTCTAATTCGCCTGTCAGGTTGTCAATATTTGTTCCCGAAAAAGCCGCCTTGATGCTGAACGCAGCAAACGACGAAGTATCGGCATTTACTAATTTCAGGTTATGCAATTTAGCGCGTTCCACATTCGCCCAAAAGTCGTAGGCAGGTATGGGATTCGTCATATCCACCTTTCCGGAAAAGTCCATTTTGATGTTCGGCTCGTCAATACTTAATTGTCCGTCGTACATCCGGTTGTTGACGGCGCCATTAATAGCTATTTGGCGGTATTCGTAGCCTCTCAGGTCAATTTTTCCGATCAGCCCTTCCAGTTGAGCGAGGATGTTGCCCTTCCTTGATGCCGATCCTTCCACCATCCCCGACAATGTCACCTCGCCGATAGAAGGTTGCGTCAACAAATTTCCCAAATGGAACCGTTCGGTTTTCAATGAACCCCTGAAAGTGAAGGTCGTATCGGTAGTCGCATCCACCATGGGTTTGATGGATAAGTCGGTGGAAAGATTCCCCAAATTGGTGGTGAAAGTGCCGTAAGTAACAAAATCATCAAAAAAACCTGTGAAATTTCCTTTGAAACAAATCGTTTTCAACCGGTGCATCGTTGTCGTCAGATTCACATGTCCATCGGGAAAACGCGGAACCTGTATCCGTTCAATGTCCTGCGGGCAGGTTGTTAAATCGGTAATGTCGGCATAAATCAATGTCGAACGTATTTTGGGCAACCCTTTCAGGTCAAAATTTCCCTTGATCTGCGTCATATCCCCGAAATGAACGTTAATTTTTTCACCTTTCAGATTATCTACGGTTCCGTTCACCTTTCCGATGACGATCACCTTGTCGGAATATGTCCTGAAATACGGTGCAAACTGCGATAAATCGGTAAACGCTACTTCCGACGATTTGATATCCATACTCATGATCACCTTCAAAACGAAATTGTCGCCGCCAAAATCCTGAAACGAGTTGAAATGAAATGAAGCATCGTTAGCCTGTAATTCAGAAAGCGGTGTAACGATGTGTACATTTTTAAACAATAGATTATTCCGGTTCACTCCGAAATCGGCTGACATAAATGTCAAATCTAATCCGCATTTTTCGATGCACGACAGCCGACGAATACGAAAACCGACGCCGCCCAGACTATCGCCCGCCGGACGAAAATCGGAAACAACAAGGTTGAGATGCGACACGTCAATATCTGCGTAATCCATTCCAAAAGGCCTGTCAAACTGCTTCTTTTCATTTTTGAATGAAAATCGGCAATCGTTCAGTTCGATAGTTCGCAGATTAAAAATCCATTTGGTTTGTTTCGATGTGGTATCTTTAGATTTGAGCTGATCAATGATAAACTTGATGTTGATCACGTCTATTTCCGGGTCAATAGCCAATCGTATATCAGCCCGGTTGAGGATAACCTTGCGCACTTCAATATTTCGCGACGAAAATGCAAATAACCCCAGACGACCTGTCAATTCGGGCGCCGACAGGATCGTATCGCCATATATATCAGTCACCAGCAAGTCGTGAACGGTTACCTTGCTAAACCACGACACACGAATATCACCTATGGATATATGGTTGCCCAGTTTCTCCGACAATACATCCACAACATACTGCGAAACAGTATTTTGTACCCATTTACTGTTGACTGCAAAAAACAGTATGGTCGGCATCGAGATAACGACCAGCAAAACAGTCAATAATATTTTTCTTTTTCTTTTGATATGACTTGCTTTTTAATTGATGCAATACAAATATCACGCCAAAGAACAAAAAAATTCAGCAATTACATACCCATATAAATTTTCTTGATCAGATCAACTGCCTGCTTATTGATATGGCAATTCAGAATTTTCTGCTCACTTTTTTCCAAAAGGGCGTAATTGCTTGAATGTTCTTTCAGATAATCTTCCAAAATGTCCTTACTGAAAAGGCCAATCAGTTTGCCTGTTTCTTTCGGAATTGAAATTTGTCCGATTTTACTGACAACATTATTCAATCTGTTTTCCGTAACATATTCCTCAGTTATAATTAACTGATCGGCTAATGATTCACTGTAAGTCGGCTCTACAAAAACGCGAGGCTGTCGTTTCTTGACGGATTTTTTTTCGGCAAACTTCTTATTTTTACTTTTGAGCAGTACCCGCGAACCATTTCTGAGATAAGTCGGCTCTACCGGACGAATGACAATGCCCTCGCATATATTATCTTCCACTTCCGGCAAACCTAACCAGCCGGCAATGCAACTCTGAAAATCATTCGGATATCGCAGACATTCGTCCATATTTCCTCTGAATAAAGTTTTTGCATACAGGAAATTTCCCTGCTCAAATAATTCATTGATTTCATCCACTGACAAATATCGGCCTTTTTCCGAGCCGGAAACATAAAGATCGAATCCGTAAAATTCGTGAACAGGACTGTAAGATACCCCTTTTTGAATGTTCATCACTTTCGAATCGTTTTTTACATCGGGATGCGGATATTTTCCGCCAAACATTTCCCCATAGATCAAAACGAACTCCACATCAGTCTGTTTTTCCTTCACACGGTGAAACAAAGCAATGACCCGATCCCGATACCTTTTGAGCAATTCTTCGTAATTGTAAAACAGTTCTCCCTCTTCAATCAAACTTGTACGCTTGGCAAACCGAACAGTTTGACCGTCCGTAACAAAGCAACAATTTGCTCCATGTACTTTTTCCTGTACCACATATTGCACTGCCCCGTATCCCTCCATCCTGATTTTATCCATGAACTCCTGATCGTAGGTGTTTTCGATGGAATTGTATTTCTTAAATCCTGACATATTTTTGACAAATGAATGAACCTTAAAAAAACTTGTGCAAAATTAGAAAAAATCTTATTTCGTTGGAATGAAAAAAGTCTTTGCTTTATTTTGAGAGTTTTACCGAAGACGACCTGCGCTGCTTCGGCTACATCAAAGACCATAAGTTCAATCAGTGACCGGTTCTCGGACAGATCAAAGCACGTCCTTCATCCGTAAGGATACTGCATTACTGTGCGCTTGCAGCAATTCGGCCTGTGCCATGGTTTCTATCGTCTGCCCGATATTCCGGATACCTGAAGGCGATATTTCCTGAAAGGTAATCTTTTTCACAAAACTGTCGAGATTGACGCCGCTGTACATGCGTGCATAGCCGTTGGTGGGCAGTGTGTGGTTGGTTCCCGATGCATAATCACCTGCGCTTTCGGGGGTAAAGTGTCCCAGAAACACAGAGCCTGCGTTGATCACCTGTTCCGCTAACGCAGCGTAATCCCTTGTTTCGATGATCAGATGTTCCGGGGCATAGGCATTTGTGAAAGCGATCACTTCTTCAGGATTTTTCAGGACAATGATGCGGCTGTTTTTTAGCGATTGTTCCACAAATTCTTTCCGGGGCAGATCCTCCAATTGTCGTTCAATTTCTGCAACTACTTTGGAAACAATATTTTCGCACGTTGTTACCATGATGGCCTGACTATCGGCGCCGTGTTCAGCCTGCGACAGCATATCGGCAGCCACAAAGGCCGGGGTTGCCGAGTCATCGGCGATTACTTCCACCTCCGAAGGGCCGGCGGGCATATCAATGGCTACGTCGCGCAAAGCCACCAGCTGCTTGGCTGCGGTGACATACTGGTTGCCAGGCCCGAAAATTTTGTATACATTGGGGACGGTTTCCGTACCGTAAGTCATGGCTGCGATGGCCTGAATGCCGCCAATTTTGAACGTATGGTTGACGCCCGACAGTCGCGCAGCATACAGTATCGCCGGATGAACACTCCCGTCTTTCGCGGGAGGCGTACAAAGGATGATTTCCGTGCAACCTGCAATACGCGCAGGGATAGCCAACATCAGAACAGTAGAAAACAAAGGAGCGGTTCCTCCCGGAATATACAATCCGACTTTTTCAATACCTACGGCTTTTTGCCAGCACACAACGCCGGGCATAGTTTCTATTTTCTGTGAAACTAATTGCTGCGAACGGTGAAATGTCTCAATATTGGTAGCAGCCAACCGTATAGCCGATTTCAAATCATCGGAAACCAGCCGTTCGGCATCTTCAAATTCTTTCGGAGATACTTTATAACTGTTCAAAACGACCTTGTCAAATTTTGCGCTGTACACTGCTACAGCCTGGTCTCCATTCAGCCGTACATCTTCCAGAATGTTTTTTACGGATTCGAACAGGGGCGAATGATCAATAACCGGTCTTGCAATGATTTTGTCCCAGTCTTCGCGGGGAGGATATTTAAGGATTTCCACGGGAAAGTTTAAAATTTAAGGGTTCGGGGAGGCCTCCATATTATCTTTGATTTCAAGTAATGTTGCTCGAATTTTTTTGAGCGATTGTATGATTTGGAATGCATGATCTGCATCGTCGCGGTTTTCCTTGATTTTCTGTCGGGCGCCTTCGAGTGTCAACCGGCGTTCCTTGACATAATGGTGGATCAAAGCAAAGTTGTCAATATCCTGCTGTGTGAAAAGACGATTTCCTTTGGCGTTCTTGCGAGGCTTGATGATGTCGAACTCCTTTTCCCAAAAACGGATCAACGAAGCATTAACGTCAAACATGACAGCTACTTCGCTGATGCTGTAAAAAAGTTTCGAGTTTAACTTCGTTGAGGGCTGCGCCGTTCGGGTTTCGGGTTCGGCGATCATACGGTTTGGATTCATGTTACCAGGTTTCGAGAATGTCATTCTTTTGCGATTGCTCTGATAAATGAACATAGTCGTCAGGCGACAGGTCTTTGTAAAAATAATAAATTGGGTTGACATGACGACCGTTTTTGTGAACTTCGTAATGCAAATGCGGTCCGACGGAAAGCCCTGTATTGCCAACAGCCCCTATTACTTGTCCACGTTTCACTTCGCTGCCTTCCAATACACCGATGCGGCTCAGATGTCCGTAACGTGTCTGGTAACCAAAACCGTGATCAATAATGATCAAATTTCCATAACCACCTGATGTATATGATGCTTTAATGACTTTTCCATCGCCGGTGGCGTAAACATCCGTACCTCTATCCGCTGTAAAATCCATTCCTTCATGCATCCTGTAATATCCTAACTTGGGATGTAAGCGCCAACCATAAGCCGACGAGATGGACTTCAGTTCTTTATTGGAAATCGGCTGAATAGCAGGGCGGCACAAAGTCATCTGTTCCTTGTTTTTGGCTTTTTCAATCAACTCGTCATACGATTTGGATTGTACATATAATTGCTTTAAAATTTTGTCAATATGTTTGGTAGCATCAATCATCATGTCCGAATTGATATATCCTTCGAGCGGGTTATATCGGTTGATCCCGCCAAAGCCGGCCTGACGTATGGAAGCAGGGATCGGTTCCGATTCAAGTATGGTGCGGTAAACATCATCATCACGTATCTGAATATCGGACAATACCTGATCAATATGATCCAATTCCTGTGTCAGCATCTGGTAGCTGAACTTGAGGTTTGTCAGTTTATTGGCCAGTATGCGTTCTTTAGGCGTATCATAATAATGGGAATATACCAAATAATAGATCACCGATATCAAAAGGCTGGCTGCGAACATGATTCCCCATTTGATCAATTTTTCTTTTGCTGTGGTGGTTAACCTGTCGTAACGCAGACTTTCCGGATTAAAAATATACTTTTCGTTTGCCATTCTTTTTGTTGAAAATTTGGATTTAATCGAATGTTTTTCCAAGATTGGATAAATCTTTGATTCGAGCGAATGCCGAGGGCGACAATTCATTATAGAAATAATTGATCGGATTCACCGGTTTGCCATTTTTGTGCACTTCATAATGTAAATGAGGCGCTATGGACATCCCTGAATTTCCGACTGTTCCGATCATTTCACCGCGTGTCACCTTTTGTCCGGTTTTTACGATGAATTTATCGAGACTGGTGTATACAGTTTTATATCCATTTCCGTGATCAATCATCACTTTAACACCCTGGTGTGATCCGGTAGTTCGTGTTTCCACTACCGTACCATTGCCGGTGGCTCTCACCGGAGTACCCGCAGGGGCAGTGAAGTCTATGCCCTGATGGAACATTTTGGTACGGTAGAAAGGATGCATTTTCCATCCGAAACCGGCTGCCGTGCTGGTCAGATCTTTATTTTCGATGGGCTGGATAGCAGGACGGGTTTTTAATTGTGCGCCCTTTTCATTGGCTTTTTCCAGCATCTCATCCATCATTTTCGATTGAACCTGTAGTTGGCTCATCAGGATTTCACTCCGACGCGTGGTTTCGAGCATCAAGTCGGAATTGGAATAACCCTCCAATGCCTCGTAACGGTTAACACCTCCGAATCCTGCCCGTAAAACAAATTGAGGAACAGGCTCTGCCTCAAAAATCGTCCGGTAAATATTGCTGTCTCTCTGTTGTATGTCGGCCAATACATCTTCAATCCGCTGCAAATTTTCCGTCAAAGTGGCATAATTTCCTGTCAACTGGTCAATTTCATGCGACAAAATGCGTTCCTTGGGTGTCGGAAAAAATTGGGAATAAATCAGATAATATACAATCGTAATGGCAACTGTTGCTGTGAAAAAAGTAAATCCCTTTACAATTGTTCTCCTGAAACTGGTTTTTATTTTTACATACTTAAGCGATTCAGGATGAAATCTGTATGTGATTTTGGTCATTAATTTTACTACTACATATTTTGAAACGGCAAAGTTAGTAAAAAAATGTTTATATTTCCAAATTATAAAAAATATACTACTTTTGCAGTTGATCAATCAAATTGAATCTTTTGAATTTCACGTGTTTTTATTAATGATCTATCGAAAAATTATCTCTGCAGGTATTGTTTTTTCTCTTTGTTACTTGGCGCAAACGTGTCATGTACAAAATATTCAACCGGTATTTCCCGAAAAATGGGGCGAGGTAGAACTGCACATCAAAAACAACTGGCTCGCTTACGTTGAATCATCGGAAACGTTGCCCAAACCATATTCTTACGCTTTAAATCCCGGCACATTGTATTACTGGGATTTGTATTTTATCAACGAAGGATTGATGATGCAAGGGTTTATGGAACAGGCATTGAATAATATTGACAATTTCATTTTTGAAATTGAGGAACTCGGATTTATTCCCAATGCCAACGGATGGGCTACTGATCGAAGCCAAACGCCTTATTTTGCGATGATGGTACGCAGTTATTACGAAAAATCACCGAAAAAAGACAAAGAGTGGTTACGGAAAGCCTACCACGCTGTTTTGACCGAATATGAGTTTTGGACCAACACCAACGGCAACAATATCGAAAACCACAAGACGTCTGTTAAAGGTTTACAACGTTTTTACCAACATTCGGACACGGCGTCACTTGTTCGGTTCTACGATCGCGTTTTGGCAGGGCGATTCAAATTATCAAAAGACGTTTCTCTGTCAGAAAAATATTTGATGGCTTCACGCCGCATGTCCGAAGCCGAAACAATGGATTTTACGCCACGATTCGAGGGTCGTTGTCCGGATTTTATCGCTGTTGATCTTAATTCCAATCTGTATCAATACGAAATGAATCTCGCTTTTTTCGAACGGGAACTCGGCATCCCCAACAACCATCAATGGGAAGAACGGGCAAAACGCCGAGTTGATCTGATCAACCGATATTGCTGGTGCGCCGATCGCGGTTTGTTTCTCGATTACGATTTTGTCAACAACCGGCACAGTCAGATTGCTGCCGTAACCACCGTGATGCCGCTTTATTGGGGATTTGCTTCAAAAAAACAGGCATCAAGCATCAAAAATCAGATGGTTTTATTCGATTCCGATGGCGGATTAGTGGCTTGTGAACCGTATGAACATCCTATTGAATATCAATGGGGACACAAGGCAGTGTGGCCGCCTGTACAACATTTAGCCATGGTTGCCCTCAACAATTACGGGTTTCAAACCGAAGCATATAACGTCGCCTTGAAATATCTGAACGTTGTTACGCGTAACTACGTTTCGCCCGTTCCGGTTGATTATCATCGTTTCAAACACGGCCCGGATCAACGGCAATACGGTTTTTTGTGGGAAAAATACGATCGCAACGGAAACATTGACGATACGGAATATTCGGCCAGCGAAATGATGGGATGGGCGGCTTCTACCTATCTTAAAGCGCTTGAGTTGATGAGAAAGGAAAAAAGAAAACAATAAATTTTAAAACAATAATTCGTATGAAAAAATTTGCATTTTTCTTATTATGGTTAATTTCAAGTTTATCCGTAACAGGACAAAGTCTTGAATATGCTAAAAAAGTAGTCGAAGATTTATCTTCACCCAAATTTCGCGGAAGAGGATATGTTGGTAAAGGTGTTGATCAGGCTGCTGGTTATATCAAAAAACAATACAACAAAATCGGACTAAAACCGTTCAATGGTCGTTATGATCAACCATTTCAAATCACGGTCAATACTTTTCCGTCGACCATGAAACTTCAGATTGACGGTACAGAACTTATTCCGGGGAAAGAATATTTGATCCATCCGTCGTCCCGATCATTGAAAGGAGAATATGCCGTACATATCATCAATAAGGAGGATTTATTTGACGATCAACTTTTAAAAAGCCACATGGAGTTGTCTGCAGGAAAAGTTTTGGTCATTGACGGCAGCAATTTTACCGGCGATCAGGATCAGATCAGGAAAGCAAACGAAATCATTGCATCCCTGAGAAATACGTCGCAATCTCCCTTTGCCGCCATCATGATTTATTCGAAAGATAAGCTTACATGGGGTTTCGCCAGAACTCAGGCATCGAAAACTACTTTTATTGTGAAAAAAGAACTTGATGTAAGGAATATCAAAAAAGTTAAAATCAATGTACAGGCGAAAATGGTCAATTATAAAACCGAAAATGTGATCGGATATATTGAAGGAAAGGAAAAGCCGGATTCATTTTTGGTTGTTGTTGCGCATTATGACCATCTGGGAAAGATGGGATCCAAGACATATTTTCCCGGAGCGAACGACAACGCCAGCGGTGTTGCCATGCTATTGAATCTTGCCACATATTATGCGGCAAACCCGCCGAAATATTCGATGGCGTTCATGGCGTTTTCTGCCGAAGAAGTTGGCATACTCGGAGCGAGGCATTATGTGGATCATCCGTTGTTCGATCTTGGTAAAATTAAATTTCTGATCAATACGGATATGGCCGGAACAGGTGAAGAAGGGGTTATGGTTGTTAACGGAAGCGTACATCAGGATCAATTTGATTTATTGTCGAAAATCAACAATGACAAGGGCTATGTGCAATCTGTCAAAATCAGAGGCGCCGCTTGTAACAGCGATCATTGTCCTTTTCATGAAAGGGGTGTTCGGGGATTTTTCATATACACCATTGGCGGAACTGCATATCACGATCTTGACGACAGGTATGAAACTTTACCTTTCGCCGCTTTTGAAAATTACTCCAGATTATTGATTGATTTTTTCGACCGAATGAGTATTTGAAATTTTTTTTTGAATTTGAAACAGGAAAAGATGTATCTTTGAATCGAATTTCAACATTGAAAAATGATGCAAAACCGGAGTTTAGTTTCTATTACCGATTATAATCAGGAAGATTATTTAGAGATACTTGGCCGCGCTGCCGAATTTGAGAATAATCCCAGACAAAATTTACTGTCTGACAAATTAGTGGCTACGCTTTTTTTCGAGCCGTCAACCCGTACCCGTTTGAGTTTCGAGACGGCGGTACAACGTCTTAACGGCAGAGTGATCGGGTTTTCTGATGCCGGTTGTTCGAGTGTGACGAAAGGCGAAACATTGAAAGATACGATCAAAATGGTCAACAATTACGTGGATTTGATCATCATGCGTCATCCGTTGGAGGGCAGCGTCCGGTATGCCAGTGAAATAGCGTCGGTACCTGTCATCAACGCCGGCGACGGGGCAAATCAACATCCGTCGCAAACACTGCTTGACCTTTATTCCATCAGAAAAACACAAGGTACGCTCGAAAATCTGAATATTTTCATGATTGGCGACCTGAAATACGGACGTACCGTTCACTCGTTGCTCATGGCCATGTCATATTTCAACCCGACATTTTATTTCATAGCGCCCAAGGCTTTGAAAATGCCTGTCGAATACAAAATCTACCTCCAATCGCGTGGTATCCGCTTTTTCGAGTATCCTGAATTTTCAGATATTCTTCACGAGGCCGATATTATCTACATGACGCGTGTGCAAAAGGAACGGTTTTCCGATCCCATTGAATATGAAAAGAATAAAAATGCTTATGTGTTGAACAACGCTATGCTTGAGAATACCAAACCTACCGTTCGCGTGTTGCATCCGCTTCCCCGTGTAGGGGAAATAGATATTGATGTGGACAATAATCCCAAAGCGTATTACTTCATGCAGGCGCTCAACGGTGTTTTTGTCCGTCAGGCTATTATTGCCAAAGTGCTGAATTTGTAATTATTTCCTATTTATTCAACGTATTCGCCACACTTACACCGATTAACCGGTCGTAGCGCGACGAACGTCCGCGATGATATACGAAGACGATATAATCGTTTTCCGTATCGTAAAAATTTCCCTCTAATTGGGTATCGTCAATTACTGCGGTTTTCCCGAAAGGCAGGAAAGCATATACGTAATTATAATAGCCCTGTTTGAGTAAAATAGTCGCCTCATATTGCTGTTTGTCGGGGTTATAAGTCATCAGATTGTCTTTCGTGCAGGCGTCATTGCAAAAATCGCCCAGCACATACACCTGTCCGTCATCAACAGGCTGTGCGGCTTGCAGGGAAAAATGCACGTACACATAATCGGTTTCCGTATCGGGACGATTGGCTTTTTCGGCCTGTATCGCATATTTCCCGTTGAAATCTTCGTAATACAGGTAACGGCCGGCGTTGCGGGGTTGGTCGGGATACGGATAAAAGTGCCACGCAGGCCGCTCGAACTCTATAGCCGTCATGCGGGTGGAACTGAACCGTGTGCTTTTGAGGTCGAGAGGACGGTATTCGTTACCTGCATGGAACAGTAAAGTGGCATCCATATATCTGTAATCCAATTCGTTTTGCCGAACAAACAGGGGTTTGATACCTGTACGTGCTGTATGCCACCGTCCGTTCTTGAGGATTACAACTTTTATATCCTGATAAGCATTCTCAATGGGATAGTTAACTGTACGTACTGTAAAATCAATCTGCTGCCATTCGTTCTGATAGGCGGTTTGCCGAGCGCGTCCGGCTACGGCCTGAATAACAGCCAGCGATTCGATGATGCTGAAACGGCGGCACAATACAGGACGATTCTCGTCGCCATCCTCAAACACCACCGCCACATAATTGCCCGACACTTTCAGTTGTACATCCTCATTGGGAATAGCAAGCCGGTAGTGTACATAAGGTATCAGGGTGTTGAACGAATAATCGTAGTCACGTATTCTGTTCACCGGAAAGCCGGTCATATACTCGCCGGTGACTAACCGCGACTGTCGCCAGTCAGCGTCGCAATGGATGATGGCATACGAGTAATTCCGCGCATTCTTCGAGAGTTCGTCAAATGACAGTACCAACGGCTTCTCATCGTTAGCATGACCGATAGGATACGACGTTTCCCATCCTTCCTTGAAGATTCGTGCAGTTTTGATGCGGCTATCGAAAACAGCATCGGGATAGACGCCGTTCGGTGGACTGTATTGCGACTTGGCGCTGATACATATAAATAAAAGTATAACAAAAAATCTGCTGAACATGATTTTTACCCAGTTAAAAAGAAAGAAGCATTTGCCAGATGTACATGACGCCGTTTGCGTCCGCCATCTTCCAGACACGTTCCGCTAAATCAGGGCATCCAAGTATTTTTTCGCAATTGATGTCCTGAAGGTGTTCCTGCCACGAAACACAGGTACCGGCAGGACGGCCTGTTGCGGATGGTATGGCGCTGTGTGGCATGAAATCGCTCTTTGGGCGCACCACCAATTCTTCGAGAGGTTCATCGGGGTTTTCATAGACGCCAAATTCGCGCGTCGCTTCTACCATTGCCTGCATGTTCTCGACTTTGGCTTCGTTCTGTATGATGGCGCTCGCATCCATGATATAACCGCCTTCCTTTCCGAGTATGTCAATGAGTTTTTTGACTTCGGCACGTACCTGCTCAGGTGTTCCGACCGCCAGTGTGACATTACTCAAACCGCCGCTGATGGCGAACTTGTCGTGAAGTTTACCGTGAATTGTCTGCGGATCACCGCGATCAATATGATAAACGATGCTCCGTTCAGGCAGTTCGTGGAAAGCGTCGAGATGTGCATCCCAGTTACCTTCCGCATAAAACATGGTTTGATGGCCTTCTTTCCACAACTGCTCGATGATGGGGCGAACAGTAGGCCAATACATATTGTCGAAATGTTCAGGTTTGACAAAGGGTACGCATCCGCGATGCATCCAGTAGCCTATGGGAAGTTGCGAGCCGGGGTCTGCGGTCTGCGACGCTAACCAGTGCAGATGAGGCATGAGCGCTTCGCACGCCTTCATCACTTTGTCGGGTTGCTCGAACAAATCCATTGTCAAACCGATATAGCCACGCAACTTGTCGCCCAGAATGTCTAAAGGCGCCTTGAAGATACCGCAGAGAGCGCCCGGTGTTCCCGCCTCGTTCATCAGGCGTTCGCAATGCGGCCCGTAAGCATTGAAATACTGAACCATGGACATGGCGGAAGAGACCAGTGCTACGTCGCTGCGAAACGTGTTTCGTGTGCCTGCGCCGGCAATACGTCGTGTAGCGCGCGGCAACCATACTTCATACAAAAAGGCGGTAGGATCGGCAATAAGACGGTCGTACTCATCCGAACGCATGAACGATTGATCTTCGGGAGGTTCGATATACTGAAATCCACGATCGGCCGGGACATTGACGCCCGGTACGCCATAATAGCGAATGGATGCGGCGTCGGTGATGCAAGGCCACACATAAATCATGTTTGCCGGCACAGCGTCCCAGTCGTAATCCTTGCAACATTGAATCATCGCCTCAAAGCCATCGGA
>Ga0082212_10004451_pt1 | contig 19430 bp, 16 predicted proteins | sample TergutNt197P3_FD_71548 | JGI IMG/M metagenome (GOLD analysis project Ga0082212, IMG submission 71548) | Neocapritermes taracua P3 segment gut microbial communities from Petit-Saut dam, French Guiana - Nt197 P3 | ecosystem: Host-associated > Arthropoda: Insects > Digestive system > Gut ... | reverse complement strand
AGTAGCGGCGTTCCTGTAAAAAAAGTGATTGTGGAAAATGGCATGGCAGAGTTAAGAGATTTAATGCCAGAAAAATATTATGTACGGATAGTTCTTGATGCCAATGGAAATGGAAGGTGGGACGCCGGAAATTATGAAGAAAGACGGCAGCCGGAAAGCATTTATTATTTTATGAAACAGTTAGTAGTACGCCAGAATTGGAAGGATGTAGAACCATGGGACATCAGTAAGTCTGTACTCGGAGAAAAACCTGAAGACCTGATAAAAAATAAGCCAAAAGAACAGCAAAGGGTAAAGAGGGATTACCGGGAAGAGAGCAAACCGCGGGGAAGCAGCAGTTCCACCATGCCCGGTGTTGGGGGGATAAGGTTTTAATTACAAATTAAGAAATTTTGAGAGTATGAGGAGGATCACGGGAATATGTTTGGTGTTATTGATTGTGTTTTATTTGCAGGGAATAGCGCAAAAGACAGGTATGGAATCATTTACGATGGCTCATGGTGAAAATGCAAACTATGACGTCTATTTTAAATGGGGATTGATCATGTCACGTGCCGGTGAGGCGTCTTTCACATATAACCCCGATCACACCTTTACCGACACCGAGTCACTTTACCGGTTACTTTTTAAAACAACTAAATTCTACGATAGTTTTTTTAAGATGCGCGATACGCTATCAGGATACTACAATAACGATAACATTCTTATTTACAGCGTCAAACGAACCGACGAGGGAAACTATTACACCATTGATGAATTAAAATTCAATTACGACGAAGAAAAAACATCCGTACATTCCGTTCGGTACACGCCTTCCGGCAAGAAAATTGATACGACCCTGATTGCTGTCGGCAATGCGAGCGACATGCTTAGTGTTGCCTATTATATGCGCGGCGTGGATCGTAAAAAATTGACGCATGGCGATACGTTCCCGTTTACAGTGGCGATAGGACGCGACCTTGTGAAAATGCAGTTTATCTACCAAAACCAGGCGATTGTAGAACACGGGAAAGTAAAATTCAATACCCTATACTTTAAAATCGACATCATGGACGAGGAGGCATTTGAAAGTACAAAAACATCCGCAGAAGTCTGGATTGGCGACGATGATAATTTTTTGCCGATCAAACTGCGCAGCAAACTGAAAATCGGCTACGTCGAGGTATATTTCAAAACCGCTTCAGGACTGGCACAACCTTTGACATGCCGCATTGAGATAAAACAATAATTCTAAAGACTCCATTCAACACCGTCTTTTGTGTCTTTTACTTTGAAGCCGAACGATTCCAGTTCTTTGCGGATACGGTCGCTTGTTGCCCAGTCTTTGTTCTCTTTTGCCTGCCGACGTATGGATAGCAACAGGTCGACGGCTTTAGTATAGGCGGTATCATTGCCGCCTGATGCAGTAGTGCCTGTTTGAATTCCGAGCATGTCTTCGAGATAGATTTTAAATACATCTTTTAATTCGGCAAGGTCTTCGGACGAAATTGTTCCATTGCCGTCGTGTACTGTGTTGATGGCTTTGCCTGCATCAAACAGATGGGATATGACAATCGGCGAGTTCAGGTCGTCGCAGATTGCCTCGTCGCATTTTTTACGTAATCCTTTTATGTTCACATTCACGTTTTCGGATGTTGCTGCGGACGGCGCCAGTTTATTCAGATGCGCCAGGGCTTCAAACAATCGCCCCAATCCTTTTTCGGATGCCTGCAGCGCTTCGTTACTGAAATCTAACGTACTGCGGTAATGTGCCTGAAGGATAAAAAATCGAATTGTCATCGGTGCATAGGTTTGGGTCAGCATCGGACTGCTTCCGTTAAAGAACTCTTCAAGCGTAATGAAATTGCCGAGCGACTTGCCCATTTTTTGTCCGTTGATGGTGATCATGTTGTTGTGCATCCAGTAGCGAACCATTTCGCTTCCCTGTGATGCGATGGCTTGTGCAATTTCACATTCGTGATGCGGGAATACCAAATCCATGCCGCCTCCATGTATATCAAAATGTTCGCCAAGGTATTTTTTTCCCATCGCCGTACATTCGCAGTGCCAGCCCGGGAAACCATCGCTCCAGGGCGATGGCCAGCGCATGATATGTTCAGGCTGTGCTTTTTTCCATAGTGCAAAGTCAACGGGGTTGCGTTTCTCGTCCTGTCCGTCCAGGGTTCGCGTGGTGTTGAGCAGTTCCTCAATGTTCCGGTTCGAAAGAATGCCGTAACGATGCTCCCTGTTATATTTTTCGACGTCGAAATAGACCGATCCATTGCTTTCATAGGCGTAACCGTTTTTCAGAATAGTCTCTATTAATGCAATTTGTTCGATGATATGTCCGGATGCGCTCGGTTCAATATTTGGCGGCAGCACATTTAGCATAAACATGGCACGATGATAGCTTCGGGTATAGTATTGCACAAGTTCCATCGGCTCCACCTGTTCAAGTCGCGCCTTTTTCGCAATTTTGTCTTCTCCCTCGTCCGCATCGTGCTCCAGATGTCCTACATCGGTGATATTGCGTACATAGCGTACTTTATAACCCAAATGTTTCAGGAGGCGGAATAAAATGTCGAAAGTGATGGCCGGACGCGCATGTCCCAGATGCGGGTCGCCATAGACTGTCGGACCGCATACATACATGCCTGTATTTGGCTCATGAAGCGGTTTGAAGGCTTCCTTTTTTCGGGTTAGCGTGTTGTAAATTGTCAGTTTCATCATATAAAATGATTAGCGACTGCAAAGTTACGATTTATTTTGTTTATTTTTGCATCTGAATTAATAGTTATCAGTTTTCAGATCTTATGTGCGCTTCGGAAAAGATGCCTTCGCCCTTACTCTCACTGATACCAGTCGCGGTGCTGGTTGGGTTATTGTTTGTGGTTGTGCAACTGTTCGGAGACGATACGCTGAATGGTGCAAGTCAGGTGGTTCTGCTGCTATCGACGGCAGTATGCGCCTTGATTTCGATTATTTTTTGCGGTACGCAATGGAAAGCGATTGAGCAGGCTATCGTCAATAATATTACGAATGTCGCAACGGCTTTGCTGGTATTGCTGCTGATAGGCGCCTTGTCGGGCACATGGATGATAAGCGGCATTATTCCATCGCTTATCTACTACGGAATGAAGCTGATAAGCCCTGATTATTATTTGGTTTCGACATGTGTGATCTGCGCCGTTGTTTCTTTGATGACAGGCAGTTCATGGACTACGGTAGCCACTATCGGTATCGCACTGTCGGGCATTGGACTGGCGCAGGGTTTTTCACCCGGCTGGATAGGCGGGGCGATTATTTCGGGCGCCTACTTCGGCGATAAGATATCACCGCTGTCGGATACGACCATTATGGCTTCCGCTATTACAAAAACGCCGTTGTTCGTACATATCCGTTATTTGATGATCACGACGATTCCTTCCATTACGATTGCATTGATTATTTATACGATTGCCGGACTTTCCCATCATTCAATGTCGACAGCAGAAATCGCTTTATTTTCGGATACGTTAAGGCAGACATTCCATATTTCCCCCTGGTTATTATTTGTTCCGGCTGTCATGGGTTTACTGATCATCAAGCGTGTGCCGTCGCTTATCATCCTGTTTGTTTCTTTTTTATTGGCCGGCATTTGCGCACTGATTTTTCAACCGCATCTGCTGAACGAGATTGCCGGTGCGGATTTGTCAGGGATACAGGCGCAATTTAAGGGTGTGATTATGACCATCTTCGGGAAAACGCAAATAGAAACGGGTCATTCGACTTTGAACGACCTGGTTTCAACGCGCGGCATGGGCGGCATGATGAATACGATATGGCTGATTATCTGTGCGATGTGCTTTGGCGGTGCGATGACTGCAAGCAGGATGATCAGCAGCATTATCTCCATCTTTCTGCGTTTTATGAAAAATACGGTGGGAATGGTTGCCACAACGATTTTTTCGGGGATATTCTTTAACGTCAGTACGGGCGACCAGTATTTATCCATCATTCTTACAGGCGATATGTATAAGGATATCTTTCAGCAAAAAGGGTATGAAAGCCGTTTACTTAGCCGTGCAACGGAAGACGGAGCGACTGTTACCTCGCCGCTTGTTCCCTGGAATACATGCGGTATGACACAGGCAACAGTACTTGGTATATCCACGCTAACGTATCTGCCGTATAGTTTTTTCAATTTAGTGAGTCCGTTGATGAGTATACTGATTGCGGCAACCGGATATAAAATTAAAAGGAAAATGATTAATTAGTAATTCGTAATTAAATAAAGATATGAAAGGGAAGTTAAGGATTTCATTGTTGGGATGGGTAGCGATTGCAATTGCGGGAGGAATTTTGTTCGGGCAATTTTTACCGGCTGGCGTAGCGCGTTTGTTTGTCACCTTTAATTCACTGTTCGGGAACTTTTTGTCGTTTGCTATTCCCCTGATTATTTTAGGATTGGTTGCGCCCGCGATCGGTGAACTGGGAAAGGGAGCAGGTCGTTTATTAATTTTCACGACGCTTATTGCTTATGGTTCAACGTTTTTTTCGGGTTTTTTTACTTACTTTTCCGGCTCGGTCGTTTTACCGCAGATTCTTAATCCGGACACTGCCTTGACGGCTTTGGAAAACCCTGAGGATTTTATGCTGATGCCTTATTTTACGATAGAGATGCCGCCGCTAATGGATATTATGACTGCGCTATTGCTGGCGTTTGTGATTGGTTTAGGTCTTTCATCCATTAAAGGGAATACATTACAGGCATGTTTTACGGATTTCCGCGACATTATTATGTTGCTTATCCGAAAGGCGATTGTTCCTTTACTGCCGCTTCATATCTTCGGTATCTTTTTAAATATTACAGTCAGCGGACAGGTAGCGGTCATTATTCTCATGTTCCTGAAAGTGATTGTTTTTATTTTTGTATTGCATATTTCATTGCTGCTGATTCAGTTTATAATTGCGGGCGCCATAACAAAGCGGAATCCGTTTATGATGTTGAAAAATATGCTGCCTGCCTATCTAACAGCTTTAGGTACGCAGTCATCGGCTGCAACAATTCCTGTCACCTTGCGTCAGGTTTTAAAAATGGGCGTTCGCGAGAATATAGCGGTATTCACTGTTCCGCTTTGCGCTACCATACACTTGGCCGGTAGCACGTTGAAGATTGTCGCGTGCGCCATGGCTGTAATGATAATGGTCGGCGAGCCGGTTTCAATTGCACAATTCGGCGGATTTATTATGATGCTGGGTGTTGTGATGGTTGCCGCGCCCGGCGTTCCCGGCGGTGCGATCATGGCTGCACTGGGATTGCTCGGCAGTATGCTTGGTTTTAATGAAACATTACAGGCATTGATGATCGCCCTTTACATCGCCATGGACAGTTTTGGAACCGCATGCAACGTGACAGGCGACGGCGCTATTGCCGCCGTAATGGACAGGATTGCAAAGTGAAGGACGCTATCGATGCGTATGAATCAGATTAATAAACTCTTCGCGGGTCTTGGCCTGTTGAAAAAAGCCGGTAAAATCGGATGTGGTGGTGAGTGAATTTTGTTTTTCTACACCCCGCATCTGCATGCACATGTGTTGCGCCTCAACGACTACCATCACTCCTAAGGGGTTGAGTGTTTGCTGGATACAATCTTTTATCTGAAGTGTCAGCCGTTCCTGAATCTGTAAACGCCGGGCGAAGATATCAACGACGCGCGCTATTTTGCTTAGTCCGGTGATATATTTGCGGGGGATATAGGCGACATGCACTTTGCCGAAAAAAGGTAACAGATGATGCTCGCAAAGGGAGAAGAAATCAATATCTTTGACGATAACCATTTGTTTGTAGTCTTCTTCGAGGTACATGGCCGACTGGAGCGCTTTGACAGGGTCTTTCCGGTATCCCTGCAGCATAAACTGCATAGCCTTTGCGATACGGTGCGGCGTCTTTTTCAATCCCTCGCGTTCGGGGTCTTCACCTAACAGCCTGATTGTTTCCGTATAATGCGCGGATAACAAGTTAGTAATTTCCAGCGATTCATCCGTCAGTTTCATACTCACAGATTATCCATGGGCAGGAGGATGTCGTCTTCTATAATGTATATCTCATTTTTTTTCTGTGGATATACATTGCGCAATTCGCGACACATAGTCCAGGCTTCTTCGTAGGTTAGAAAATTCCCTACAAAAAGTTTCCAGAATGGAGCGATAAATTTGATGTCGGATTCCAGATTGGGGTATAACCCCTTTATTTTCACCTGTAAAGAGGTTGCTTCGTCTTTTGATGTTCTTTGAATATTACCGGAATAGACCTGAATGCGGTACCCGCGTGTAGAAATATACATCTTTCCGTTTAATGAATTTACATTCTCATTGACAATACGTGTTCCAACCAGCCGTTTTACTGCTTCCGACTGATGCACAACAACAATTCCTTCGCCTGATTTCGGGTTACTTAACGATTCGAAGATCGAATTTTGCGTTGATTGGGCGATAACTTCGTTGAGTCCTGTCGTTAAAAAAAGGATAGCAAGCAGGGCTAAATAATTTTTAAGTCCGGAAGTCCGCAAGAAAAATTCATAATTCATAATTCATAATTACTAATCAAACGCTTCGATGATGGGTAAAAACTTATTTACACCTAAGGATGCGCCTCCGATAAGACCGCCGTCGACGTCAGGGTTCGCAAAAAGTTCTTTCGCGTTCTCTGCATTGCAACTTCCGCCGTAAAGGATGGAGGTGCTATTCGCTATGTCTTCGCCGTATTTGTCGGCAATAATCTGACGGATATATGCGTGCATTTCCTGCGCCTGTCCGGCTGTTGCGGTGACTCCGGTTCCAATAGCCCATACCGGTTCGTAAGCAAGGACAATTTTTCCGAAGTCTTCGGCTGAAAGGTCAAACAAAGAGTCGCTAATCTGTTCGTAAACTACACCGAAATGTTTATTGGCTCTACGTTCATCCAGTACTTCGCCAATGCAGAAGATAGGCGTCAGGTTATTCGCCAGCGCAAGCTTTACTTTAACTTTTAATATTTCAGGTGTTTCAAGATAATAAGCGCGTCTTTCTGAGTGTCCGATTATCACATACTTTGCGCCGGTTGATGCTATCATGGCGGCTGATACCTCGCCGGTATAGGCGCCTTTTTCCCTGTCTGCACAATTCTGGGCTGAAACGGCGATGCTTGTTGTGTCGATGGCTTCCACGATACTGGCTAAATGTGTGAAAGGCGTACCGATAATGACATCACAGTTTGTTTCTTTTCCCTTGAGCGCTTCGTTTAGTTCCCGGGCAAGCGCCAAACCTTCAGAAAGGGTTGTGTTCAACTTCCAGTTTCCAGCTACAATGTTCTTTCTCATTTTGATACTATTTATTTAATTTATAATATACTAATACTGACGACCGCACGGGTACACTACTACAATTGGGGTCGTTTTCTTCTGTTTCGGAAATAATCATATATCCAAACGAGCGCCAAAGGTAATACAAAACTACAACCAAACCATACCAGCCGGTTCATTTCTTTTTTATTTTTTTCGATTGAAGGGTTCAGAAGCGTCTCAATAACTTCGGCCATCGTTTCTTCCGTAGGGATATCGTTATGATTCCATTTCTGAAGGATGGTTCCCGATTTTAGCAGCACAAGACCCGGATTGGCACGCACGATTGATTTAAGCGTTACATCATCGGCTGTCAGGAACGGGTATTCTGCGCCGGTATTATGAACCCAGGCATCCCTGTTCTCCTGTGAAGAACTTGTTACACAGTAAAATAAAATTCCATTTTCGACTGTGTAGTCATATATGCTGTTTATTTCATCAATGTGATTGTCGCTTGCCTTTTCAAGATACGGGGAGATAAGCAGGAAAACACCTTTCTCATTTTCCAGCAATATTTCGGCGACATCATTGTCGGTTGCATCATACAGTTCAAAGGATGTGATGGGCGGAACATATCCCTGCGTGATTAGTTTCCTGTCTACAAAAGTCCATTCAGAATCGCTGACCGGCGCTTCTTCTGGCGGAAATATTTTCCTTTTCCCGTTTTTTTCATAAATAAAATGATACAGGTCCTGCGGTGCATCTTCCGGATATGACATCTGTTCGGGAATATTGTCACCAACTTTATACGGAAGGAAGTCGACGGGCGGGAGGTGATAATAGTTATAATAAGTAAACCCTACGGCGAATAAATAGCCGAAAATAACAGTAAACCAGTAAACCTTATAGGTGTATACCGGCGTCATTTTCTTGTGATAGATAAAAGTCACAATGGCAGCCGGCAGAAGAATGAGCGCATTTTTCAGGAAGGTTTGCGTGTTTGTCAGGATGATGGCCTGCCCGAAACATCCACAGTCGTGGACAGGGTTAAAAATGGCAAGATATAGTGTAAGCACTGTCATAAAAACCATAAAAACAAGCATGCAGAACGTCGTGAGTTTGCGATAAACAGCCGTTATAATGCATAATCCGAGCAGAAATTCGATGGCTGACAGGTTGATTGAGGCGAATAAAGCAATGGGATTGAACGCCGTCATTCCGAACGCGCCAAAATAGTCCTCCATGATGATGACGCCTCCAACCGGATCAATGGCTTTTACCGTACCTGAAAACAGGAAAGTAGCGCCAAGTATCATACGGCAGATTTCAGTAATAATTTTCCGGTAGTCAGTTTGTTTCATATATTTTGCAATTCGAAAGTCAGTTTGATAAGTCCAAATAGGGCGTAATTGATAATATCCTGGTAATTTGTATCAATTCCTTCCGAAAAGGACACCTTCCCGTTCTTATTTTCAATTTCCTTAATACGGTTCAATTTTGTCAGTATCAGGTCGGTATACGAACTGATACGCATCAGTCGCCAGGCTTCGTCATAATCATGGTTTTTTGCATACATGAGTTCTTTTGTATCCGTCATAAACCGGCGGTACAATTCAACCGTTTTATCGGGCGTCAAGTCAGGCTGATCTGAAAAACCGAGTTCTAACTGAATAAGTCCGATGATGCCATAGTTGACGATTCCAATAAATTCGGGCAGTATTCCTTCATTTATTTTCTTTTCTTTCTTTATCTCAAGGCTTCGTATGCGTTTCGCTTTGATCAACAGTTGGTCTGTGATGGATTCGGGCCGCATGATACGCCATGATGCGCCGTAGTCCTGCAGTTTTTTTTCAAATACTTCAAGACATTGATTGATGACAGTTTCGAATTGACTTTTCGTGTCCGGCATGATGCTTGTTTTTTTTCAGGAACAACGTAATTTTTGCCCGATTTTGAGGATGATATTACTCTGAATATTGTTCAGTTCGCAAATTTTTTCGACGGTAGTGCCGTATTTTTTTGCTAAAGAGTATAAAGTGTCTCCGGATTCTATGCGATGAAAGACGGGCCCGTCGGATGGCGCTGTTTGCTCAACAACTTTGCTGTCTGCTGTTTGTTTTGTTGTTGCGGCGATTGTAGGCGTATTTTGTTTTACATCCTGATTAGCAGGCTTCACAACGGGGGGCGAGGTATCAACAGATACAGGCTTTGCACGAAAACGAAGGGCTTGTCCGATCTGAAGTGTGGAAGTTCGGGATATGCCGTTCAGTTTGCATAATTCGTCGACTGTAGTTCCGTACATTCTGGATATAACGCTTAATGATTCGCCTTTTTTAACGCGGTGTATGGCCAATGCATTTTCCGAAGTGACGTAGGTATTTGTATTTTTCCCGTTCACTTTCACATTGCGAAAAACATATTCGTCCTTGTAGGGGACACCGTTTGCAAAGTCAATGATTTCTTCCGGATTGATACTTTTACCAAGGAAACGCGTTTCGAAATGAAGATGAGGGCCCGTTGAACGTCCGGTATTACCTCCAAGCCCTATCACTTCGCCTGCACGTATGATTTGGTTTTCGTTCACAAGGAATTTGGAGAGATGTCCATAAACCGTTTCAAGTCCGTTTGGATGCCGTAACACTAAATAGTAACCAAATCCGCGCCTTTCAAAACTTTTAATTCTTACTTTTCCGTCGAAAGCAGCGCGGATCGTATCTCCGATCTGTACTTTCAAGTCGGTGCCCTGATGCATCCTGCGACGGCGGGGGCCGTATTTAGAGGTTATCTTTATTTCGTTATCAACCGGCATGGTGAACTTTCTGCAGTCGATCGTGTAAGAGTCGGGAAATGTAATGGATTTTGACCTGAAGGGATCGACACTGACCGTATCCCAGTTGGATTGGTATAATTCATCGGCAGGGAACATGAGTTGTTCCTTTGCTATCAGTTCATTATATCCTTCGAGCTTGGAAATTGCCAGTTCGCCTGTTATTTTCGCTGGCGTTACATAGTTCGCCATCAGTTCGGACGCATGTTTTTCAAGGCGCGCGGCATCAACAAAAACAGTTTGCCCTTGTTTTGGAACTGATTTTTTAAACACTTGCGCCTGTATATTCAACCCAAGCGTAAAAATACACAATATGGATAGTATACTTCTTTTCATGTAACAACATCTTCGATTCATTCCCGACTTCATACTGACGAAAAATAGCACTTCCCGCACGGGAAAATTCGGCTCAAATTTCGGTATTTATAAATTATAATCCAAATAAAAATTTAAAAAAATCATTTGATAATGTGAACAATACGTTAAAAAATGAATGTATATATCAGATAATCAAATAAATACAAATAACATGTTTTGCAGCATATTTTGTATAAATTACAAGTTGCAAGCTGTAAGTTACGTGTTACGGAGAATAATCTCTCTTTGGTTTTTTATTGAAATTTTATGTATTTTTGCACGGAAATAATACAACTACTAATGATAAATTATTGTACACGCATTGATATTCCCAAATCGCCTTTCGATATTAACTATAGAGACAGGTTGATGTTTTTAGGTTCGTGTTTTACCGAACATATCGGCATGAAAATGAAGGAGCATGGATGGGAGGTCTGCATCAATCCATTCGGCGTTTTATATAATCCGTCAGCAGTTGCATCGGGATGTAAACGCTTATTGAATCCGGAGCCGTTTGTCGAGAGCGATTTGTTTGAATACAACGGGTTGTTTCACAGTTATATGCATCATGGGAAATTTTCCGGACATTCGGCTGCTGATGTCCTGACGGAGATAAACAACACATTATCCGTGACGGCTGACTGTTTTTCTAAAATCTCCTGCTTAGTGATCACATTTGGTACAGCATATGCGTACCGCTTAAAAAGCGATGGACGAACAGTCGCCAATTGTCATAAATTGCCTGCCGGTCATTTCGAAAGAGCGTTGCTGACAGTCAGTCAGATCGTTGACGAATGGTCGGCGGCGCTTGACAATTTATTCGCGGTTAATGCATCGGTGAAAGTGATATTTACGGTTAGTCCGGTACGCCACCTGAAGGATGGCGCACATGGGAATCAACTAAGTAAGTCCATATTATTATTGGCGGAGCAGGCTTTAACTGATAAATATGCCGGTCGGTTATTTTATTTTCCTGCATATGAGTTGATGATGGACGAGTTGCGTGATTATCGTTTTTATGCGGATGACTTGCTTCATCCCTCGAAAGTGGCGGTTGACTATATTTGGGAACGGTTTTGCGATATGTATATGGATACCGGTGTAAAAGATGATTTAAAGGAGGTGGAATCGGTTCTCCGCGACGTCTCCCATCGTCCGTTTCATCAATCGACCGACCTTCATAAACAATTTTTATTACAAACATTTAATAAAATTAAACGGTTACAAGCGAAAAATCCGTACATTTGCCTGTCGAAAGAAGAAAGTGAAATAGCAAGTCGACTGCAGAATTTAACATGAATTATCGTATAAGGGAAATTGCCGGTATCATCAAGGCTTCGTGTCATATCGTTAATGACATGATGATAAACTGTTTATTGACTGACAGCCGGGCGATTACAATACCGGAGAGTACCTTGTTCTTTGCATTTCAGACCAAAACCAATGACGGACATAAGTATGTCGGTGATTTATACCGGAAGGGGGTACGCAATTTTGTTATATCCAGGGAGTTGCCGGAGTACAAGCTGATGGATGGGGCTAATTTTCTTCTTGTGAAAGACCCGTTGAAAGCCTTACAGAAACTGGCGGCGTCGCATCGGCAACGCTTTACGATTCCGGTAGTTGGGATCACGGGAAGTAACGGCAAAACGGTTGTCAAGGAGTTGTTGTATCAGTTGATGCATACGGATTTCAATATCGTACGTTCGCCGCGCAGCTATAACTCGCAAATCGGCGTCCCGCTTTCGGTATGGGAAATGGATAAGCGTCATACGTTGGGAATTTTTGAAGCCGGCATTTCATTCCCGCATGAGATGGACGCGCTACGCCCGGTTATTGCGCCTACCATTGGTGTGATAACGAATATCGGAGAGGCGCATCAGGAAAATTTCAAGACGGCCAAAGAAAAATGTATCGAAAAGCTTTCGCTTTTTATTGATAGCGACGTCATCATCTACAATGCCGACAATCATTTGATCGAGAGTGCATTGGAGGCTTCCTGCCTTTCATATAAAGCGATTGGGTGGAGTCGCAGGGATGCCGATGCCACGCTTTTTGTTAATGCAATTGAAAAGGGAACAGCAACAACAAGACTTCGCTGTACGATGATGGGTATTACTCACGAGTATACCATTCCTTTTACAGACGACGGTTTCATTGAAGACATTATCCATTGTCTGGCAGTGGTGTCATACCTGAAACCGTCGGAGATTATCCGGAAAGACGCTGTTTTTGCATCACTCGAACCGGTAGCCATGCGCCTGGAAGTAAAGCAGGGCATCAATGGCTGTCATCTGATTAATGATACCTATAATTCCGATGTCAATTCATTGTCGGTTGCGTTGAATTTTCAACAAAGTCGCAGGGCGGGGAAAGAACTGAAAAGTACGGTCATCCTTTCAGATATTTTACAATCGGGTTTGCGCCAGAAATTGTTGTATACGAATGTAGCCGAACGATTACGTCGAAAACATGTCGGACGCATCATTGGAATCGGGCCGAACATAAGCGCTAACGCTTCACTGTTTGCAGAGATGGAAAAAGAGTTTTACCCGTCAACAGAGGCATTTATCAGACAATTTAAACAGCATCAGTTCAAAAACGAATTAATACTTATCAAAGGTTCGCGTTCGTACCACTTCGAACAGATCACCGGATTAATAGAAAAAAAAGTACATGAAACCATCCTGGAGGTCAATCTGGATGCGATCGTACATAATTATAATTATTACCGGTCGCGACTTCGGCCGCAAACCGGAATCGCCTGCATGGTCAAGGCTTTCGGATATGGGGCAGGTTCTTTTGAGATTGCAAGAACGCTTCAGGATCATCAATGCGATTATCTGGCGGTCGCTGTGGCCGACGAAGGGGAAGAATTGCGCAAAGAAGGCATCACTATCCCGATTATGGTGATGAATCCGGAACTGAGTGGTTTTCATATGTTATTCAATCATCGGTTAGAGCCCGAAATATACAGTTTCAGGCTTCTTGACGCTTTAGTCAGGGAGACCGAGCGTTATGGAATAACGTCATTCCCTGTTCATATTAAGATTGATACGGGCATGCACCGGCTCGGTTTTGATCCGGATGACATCCCTGAATTAGTCCGCAGGATAAAGGCACAAAGCGGCTTGACAGTTCGTTCTGTTTTTTCGCATTTGGCAGGGAGTGATTCGCCTGATTTGGATGATTTTACAGATTATCAGTTGAATCTATTTTCAAAAGTGGTTGCAGGGTTTGAAAACGAATTGGGTTATCCGGTAATGAAGCATATCCTTAATTCCGCAGGTATTGAGCGATTTGTTGAATATCAAATGGATATGGTACGATTAGGAATTTCGCTTTACGGGGTCAGCGGCTCGGGAGCGGCTCGGGATTTACAATGCGTATGCTCGCTAAAAACAATCATACTGCAGATTCGTAATGTGCCGGCAGGCCACTCGATAGGCTATGGACGCAAGACATTCGTCAGGCAGGATTCAAAGATTGCAGTCATTCCGATTGGTTATGCCGATGGATTGAACCGCCTCTTAAGCAATGGGGTAGGGGAAGCACTCGTTGCGGGCAAGCGCTGTCCGGTGGTCGGAAATATATGTATGGATGCATGCATGATCGACGTTACCGGAGTGGATGCAAAGGAAGGCGATACGGTCATACTTTTTAATGAAGAACTGACTGTCAATGAAATTGCCGAAAAAGTAAATACGATCCCGTATGAGATACTTACTTCCATTTCGCCGCGCGTGAAAAGAATATACTATAAAGAATAATTACAAATTACAAATGATAATAAAGATCTACCCGGAGAATCCCAATCCAAAAGATGTCGGCAAGGTTGTAAAGATTTTGCAGGATGGCGGTTTGGTGATCTACCCGACCGATACGATGTATGCAATCGGCTGTGATGCGCTTGATGTACGGGCGGTTGAAAATATTTGCCGGCTGAAAGGGGTCAATCCTGAAAAAAGTAATTTGTCCATCATCTGTTACGACCTGTCGAATATCAGCGCGTATGCAAAAGTCAGTAATGCTGTTTTTAAATTGATCCGCGACTACCTGCCCGGCCCTTACACGTTTATTTTGCCGACAAGTAGCGGGTTACCCCGAATATACAAGAAACGGAAAGAGGTAGGCATACGTATGCCAGACAATCCGGTTATTTGCGGGATTTGCCGTGAACTGGGACATCCAATGCTCTCCATGTCGGTTCACTACGACCCCGAAGAACCCGAATACGCTACCGATCCGGAATTGATTCACGAAAGATATGAAGACCAGGTCGATATGGTTGTTGATGGCGGATACGGGGATGTCGAAGGCTCGACCGTAGTAAATTGTACTGCCGAACCTTTCAGCATTATCCGTCATGGGAAAGGACATATAGTTTTGCACGCATAAATAGTGTTGAATTTTATAAATCATTAATATTATGGACAGACGATCATTTATTATCCGCAGTTCGCTTGCGACGGGAGGTTTCCTGTTTCACCCGGCATGGAAGGTTATTGCAAGGGAGCAGGGGAAGGAGCAAACAGACAGTTTGTATGAGTTATTTCAAAATCCGACTTCCATGTATCGACCTTTCGTCAGGTGGTGGTGGAACGGGAATAAGGTGCAGGCCAATGAATTGGTCAGGGAATTGCGTTTACTCAGCGAAGCCGGTATCGGCGGGGTGGAAATCAATCCCGTCGAGTTTCCCGACAGGGGAGGCGAAGGCGTCGATGACCTTGGGATAAAATCGTTGCAGTGGCTTGGCGACGAGTGGATTGATATGTTGAAAGTAGCTTTCGACGAAGCCAAGCGACTGGAGATGACCTGCGATTTGATTGTCGGTTCGGGATGGCCCTTTGGCGGCGAATTTCTCGAAGGCGACGAGCGGGGGCAGGTCATGGTAATTGGCGTGCAGAAATTAGATGGCCCCAAAGAATACGAGACTTCGGTATTCAATTTATTGAAGGAAGCCGATCCGAAAGTCAGTCATCCGTACAGTGGCAGGATACCGCACCTGATTTCGCTTCATTTAGTTCCCGATCCGATAGCAAGTCCAGATCAAATCATCGATCTTTCGGACAGGATCGGCTCCGGCGATTCGTTTGTGGTCTCTGTTCCAAAAGGAAAACATGCCCTATATGCCCTGATGCGTATCGATTCGTTTGCAGAGGTGATAGCAGGCGCGCCGGGCGCTGCCGGTCCTACTCTGAACCATCTGAACCGTGAAGCAGTGGAAAAATATCTGAACAGGATGTCGGACACCATTCAAAAACGAATCGGGCCGCTATCGGAAAACATCCGTTCGCTGTTCACCGATTCCTTGGAACTGGAAGGCGCCAATTGGGTAAAAGATATGGCCGCGGCGTTCAGGCAGCGAAACGGATACGATCTGATGCCGTATTATCCGTTTGTGATGTACCAGACAGGAGGCATGGGGAATGTGCTGGACTATAAATATGGAGTGGAAATGGAGCCTCCATTTAAAGAGATGATTGACAGGATACGGTATGATGTGGAAGTGACCAAAGCCGAAATGTTCCTCGACCGCTTCAACAGGACTTTCGTGGAATGGTGTCGCAGATTGGGCGTTCAATCGCGCGCGCAGGCTTACGGCCGGGGATTTTTCCCGCTCGAGACGGCTATGCTGTACGATATTCCCGAGGGCGAATCGTGGACGACCAACTGGCTACAGCACCGTATCGGCGAAGAGATGTCGAACGAGGATTATCGTCGCGGACGGGCTTATACGATGATCAATAAATATATCTCTTCCGCCGCGCACCTCACCGGCAAACGATTGGTCAGCGCCGAAGAAATGACCAACACCTATCGCGTTTTCAATGCCACGCTGGAGTTTCTAAAAATAGGCTGCGATCAGAACGCCATTGCGGGAAATACACATTCCATTTTTCACGGGTTTAATTATTCGCCTCCGGAAGCGCCTTTCCCGGGCTGGGTTCAGTACGGCGCTTTTTACAATGAACGAAATAACTGGTGGCCCTATCTCGGCTGTTTGACCCTGTATCGCGCACGCGTATCGGCGCTGCTTCAAAATGCGGATATGTATGCGGATATTGCCATACTTCCACCCGTGGCCGATATGTGGACAACCATGGGGATGCAAAACGAGCCTTTTCCTTCGATTATAAATGTTGAATATCAGACATTACTTTGGGAAGCGATGCACAAATGCGGTAACGGAACGGATTATGTTTCGGAACCCGTCATCCGGGATGCACAAATCAAAAACGGCCGACTGTGTTATGGGAATCGAAGTTATTCATCGATTTTCCTCATTGAGGTAGAGCGCATGGAACCGGCCACGCTCGAAAAACTGGTGCAGTTCGCATCGTCGGGCGGACGGATATTCTGCATTGAAAAATATCCGCATCTGTCGTTGGGATGGAACAACCATGCCGAACGCGACCGCCAGGTTGTTGCCTGTGTGGAAAAATTAAAGTCAATGGCCGGTAAGTTTGTTTTATTGCAGAAACCTGATGACAACGATTTTCTCGCATGGTATCCCGCTGTTCAAAAGCAATATGGTTTGAAACCGTTTGTACAAATTGCCCGGCCGGATGCGTATGTGATGGTGAACCGTTACATCTGCGACGATCAGTCCGACCTGTTTTTCTTCATCAATTCACATCTTCACCATACGCATCAAACCAGAATAAACTTCCCAAGGGAGATTATTTCGGGAAGATATGCCTGGGTATGGGATCTGGATAACGGGGAACGATACCGGATTGAACTCGACAAACAGGGCGGATTTGACCTTTATCTGGGGCCTGCCGATGCGCGTGTCATTGTTTTCGACAGGAACGAAAAGGGTCGGAGATGGAATCCATTACCGGTGGAAGGGATGGATACCCGTACATTGGAAGGCTGGGACGTTGAGTTTCGGCACAGCCTGGAAGATAAAGTCGATACGGATAAAATGTATGTACTGGAAGATCTGAAAAATACCAAATGGGTTAATTTTACGGGGACAGTCATTTATCGTAAGCAGTTTGCAGCCGAACGGACGCAAAGAACCATCCTGAATCTGGGTAAGGTCTACGGAATAGCGGACGTGAAGGTCAATGGAATAGATTGCGGGGTAACCTGGTATGGCCATCGGTTGTACGATATAACTAATCACTTGAAAACCGGCGGGAATGAAATGGAAGTGCATGTAGTTACCACCATGGGCAATTATTTAATGCAGTTTGTAAACGAAAACAAGGTGCTTCAAAGATGGCTGGCCCGTCCCGGTCGCGCTCCGCAACCGATACAATCCATGGGATTGGCAGGGCCGGTGACAATATATGGATGAGCTGGCTTCTTTACTTCCCGCTAAATGACTTCCATAAACTTGTCTGAAATAGTCTGTTTTATTCATGTTTTTCCTGTTTATTCAAACTTTGATAACGTTTCTTTTATGAATTTCGATGTTTTTGTACTCCAGTGTACCATTTCAAAAGGCATACCGGAAGAATAAAAGACTTGCATGGGTATGTCAATCGTTTTTCCCTCCTCAAATAATCGTGCATATCTCATCACTTCTTCTTCCTTTATTCGAAAATATCTGTCGATATTAACTTGTGCCATTTCAATTTTAGCATATATTTCCCATATAGACTGTAATAGTTCTTTATTTTTCACTTGACGCATAGCGCCTGAAAATTTATACGCCTCAAATGCGTTTGTAGAAATAAGTGAAGTTATTGATACGGTGTATTGGTAACCGCAGCCATAGTCGTCAGTTTGAGAATAGTAATGTAATGTATCCTTATTCAAGGAGTTTATCTCGGTCGTTTCTATGTATCGGGCGTAATTGAGCGATTTTTGTAACCATTGTGAAAAATAATCAAATTGTTTTACATTTTCTTCCAACTCCAATTTGATGGCATCTAAATACTGTTTTTGGTCTTTCCTGATATTTATGTTATTCATCCAAAGGCCTATGCCGGCGGTGATGGCAATTCCTGTAACAATTACAGATAATTCACGGAGAAATCTTACAATTAGTCGAGTCACTTCTTTTGATTTATTCATAGAACATATTTTTAATGTGAGTTTTACAGTACCAAAAATTACTTTTTATTGATGTTTTTCCTGCTCTAACGATTTTGCCGGTCTTGCATCCGTTGTCACAAGTTTTTAAGTCTTTGCGGCTTTCTCTACCGCGCACTCGCCGCTTGCTTTCAAAGAGCATTTATGCAACTGCAAAGTTAACGATTATTTTTATACTATCACTTTTTTATTCGATTTTTTTCTTGAAGTCGCTGTTTGCGTCTCCGCTCCGCAAATATTTTGATATTGTAATATTATTACTAATGTTTCGCACCTTTCTCTAACATATTGACAAATAAGACATAACAAGATGCGTTCAAATCATATCTATTTTTATATTAATGAATTAACATTTCAAATTCATTTTTTCAACCTGCATTTTTCATCTCTGTTTCGATGAAATAAATTACGTATTTTTCGGCTCCCGGAATTGTTATTATTCTTTGGAACAAATGAACAGGGTCTATATTCAAGTCTTCTGCTGTCATACGAATTACTTCAACAAATAATTTCCAAATCCGTTTATCCAGTGTCATACGCAAACAATCGGCATTCATTGTTGCGTTTATACCCTATTTGTTGTACGATGGCATCTTTGTCCTTATTTCAGTAAAGCGGTTATTTATGATCAATAGTTATATTCTTCCTCGCAGCCATCATAAATCATCTTTTTAGGGTAACCATTGTTGTTGTAGACAAATGATTGTTTGACGGTTTCGGTTCTTGGGTCGTCTGTATACCAGGCTGTTGTCATTTTAATCATGTTATTGACGCTTGTATAAAAACTGGGGCCAACGATCTCCAAAATTTGGTATGGGTTTTTATAATTATCATATTTATAGGTTTTTTCGTAATACAATTTAGGATTAGACGGAGTACCATCGATTATACATACTTTATATCTTTCTTTTGTCCTG
>Ga0082212_10004450_pt1 | contig 19443 bp, 12 predicted proteins | sample TergutNt197P3_FD_71548 | JGI IMG/M metagenome (GOLD analysis project Ga0082212, IMG submission 71548) | Neocapritermes taracua P3 segment gut microbial communities from Petit-Saut dam, French Guiana - Nt197 P3 | ecosystem: Host-associated > Arthropoda: Insects > Digestive system > Gut ... | reverse complement strand
TTGCCCGTTCCACAGCGAGAAGACCCCTTCGTTCTCTGTGAACTCCGATAAGCAGATGTGCTACTGTTTCGGCTGCCACAAAGGCGGGGGAGCGATAAACTTCATCAGGGAGATAGAAAACCTGTCCTACGTGGACGCCGTAGCTTTTCTGGCCAGGCGCGCGGGGATGGCGGTTCCCGAAAGCGATACGGACGCTGAGTTTGCGGGGAGGCGCCGCCGGATCCTGGACCTTAACCGCGACGCCGCGCGCCATTTTCACGAAAATCTGTCCTCGCAGCTTGCGGCGCCCGCGCGCGAGTATCTCGCAAGACGCGGGGTCTCCAAAGCGATGGCGACCCGCTTCGGGATCGGCGCGGCGCCTGAGGCGTGGAGCCTTTTGCTGGACGCAATGATCAAAAAAGGTTACTCGAAGCAGGAACTGATCGACGCGGGGCTTGCGAGAAGCGGGCGCAAAGAAGGCGGGGGCGGAGGTTATGATTTTTTCCGTAACAGGCTCATGTTCCCGGTTATAGACGTCCGCGGCGAAGTCATAGGTTTTTCGGGGAGGCGGCTCGATAATATCGATGAGCAGAAATATATAAACTCGCCGGATACGATTGTTTTCAATAAACGTAGGAACCTGTTCGCGCTCAACCTGGCGAAAAAGTCAAAGTCGGGCATGCTGATCCTCGTCGAGGGGAATATCGACGTCGTATCGCTGCATCAGGCAGGTTTCGATTCCGCGGTAGCGGCGCTGGGAACCGCGTTCACCGCCGAACAGGCGCGCCTTATGAAGCATTATACGGATAAGGCCGTTATCGCGTATGACGCGGACGAGCCGGGGCGAAAAGCGACGCTCAGGGCGATCCCGCTGCTTGAAAAGGCGGGGATAGGCGTCAAAGTCCTGGATCTGGGGACGTCTAAGGACCCGGACGATTATCTGAGGGAGCACAGCGCGGACGCGTTCAAGCTTTTGTTAGAACGCAGCGAGAACCACATTGAGTACCGGCTGATGATCATTGAAGACAGCTGCGATATGAAATCCGCCGAGGGCCGCCTTGCCTATCTTTCTGAAGCGACAAAGCTTCTGTCGGAACTTGAAAGCAAACCGGAGCGGGAGATATACGGGGAACGAGCCGCGCGTAAAGCCGGCGTCTCCGTCGAATCCGTCGAAAGCGAAGTGGAAAAAAAGTTCAATGCCCGGAAATCCAGGCAAAGAAAGGACTTTGAGAGAGCCGTGACGAGGCCGGCGGCGTCGGCGCAGCCGGAGGACAGGGCGCTCAGATATGATAACGAGTACTCGGCGATAGCCGAGGAGGGAGTTATAAGATGCCTCTTCCGCGACGCCGCGCTCATGCGGGTAGCCGCGGAGATGGGTTTTACGAAAGAGGAGTTCACATCGCCGTTCCTGTCGGGAGTCTTTGAGACTCTGACCGGCCGCATAGCGGATGGCAGGGAGGTGAAGGAAGCTCTGGTCGTGGCAAGCCTCGAGTCCGGCGAAGCTTCGCAGCTCTCCGTCATCCTTCAAAAGCCCGAAGCCCTGCCGTACGGCGACGTGACCATGCGCGAGTACATAGAGAAGATAAGGGCTGAGAAAATGAAGACGGACGCGCCGGACGAACGGCTCCTGCTTGAAATAAAGAAGTACAAAGAAAATAAGGACGTCGGAGGATAATAAAGTGGACGATGCGATCAAAGACATAAACGAGTGCGAGACAGAGAGTGACGCCGGTGAGGAGTTCACAGAAAAAACGCGGGAACAGTACAATGAGGAGAGGCTGAACGCGCTTATCGAGGAGGGGAAGAGAAGAGGAAGCCTCAGTTCAAAGGAGCTTCTTGACGTGCTGGAGGATATGAATCTGGAACAGGAGCAGATAGACCGGTTCTACGATACGCTCGAAAACCTCAGCATAGACACTACCGAAACCGACGAAAACGGCTTTTTACCTGTCGACGACATCGCGCCGGAGATAGAGGAACTGCAGGAGATCGAAACCCTGGCTGAAGACGAGCTTATAGACCCGGAGACGCTCGTAGACAACTTCAGCGTCGACGATCCCGTGCGGATGTACCTGAAAGAGATAGGGAAGGTCAGCCTGTTGTCCGCCGACGCTGAGATCGAGCTTGCGATGAAAATGGCGCAGGGCGATAAAGAGGCGAAGCGCAAGATGGCGGAGGCGAACCTGAGGCTTGTCGTGAGCATCGCGAAACGCTATGTAGGGCGGGGCATGCTGTTTCTGGATCTCATACAGGAAGGGAACCTCGGCCTTATAAAGGCGGTCGAAAAATTCGACTATACCAAGGGGTATAAGTTTTCTACATACGCGACATGGTGGATTCGCCAGGCGATCACCCGCGCGATCGCGGATCAGGCAAGGACGATACGCATTCCCGTCCATATGGTGGAGACAATAAACAAGGTCATGCGTATATCGCGTCAGCTTTTGCAGGAACTGGGGCATGACCCGTCCCCCGAGGAGATCGCGGCGGATATGGGGATGCCTGTAGAGAAAGTACGCGAGATACTCAAGATAGCGCAGGAGCCCGTGTCGCTGGAAACGCCTATAGGGGAAGAAGAGGACAGCCATCTCGGCGACTTCATTCCCGACGAGGACGCGTCCGAACCGGCGGAAGCGGCGTCATTCACGCTCCTGAAAGAGCAGCTTTCAGAGGTCCTCGGGACCTTAACGCCGCGCGAGGAGAAGGTGCTCAGACTCCGTTTCGGCATCGAAGACGGCAGGACGCGGACGCTCGAGGAAGTAGGCAAGGAGTTTAACGTTACCAGGGAGAGGATAAGGCAGATAGAGGCAAAAGCGCTGCGAAAACTCAGACACCCCAGCAGAAGTAAGAAACTTAAGGATTTCCTTAATTAAAGTTGCAGCTGAAAGGCTGGCTCGTTTGCGGAGCTGTGTGGCATGATTTATGTTGATTTTCTACATAGTATCGTGTTAGAATGTGGGGACATCAATCAATAGGTTGGAGGTACTTATAATGTTGAAATGCGCAAGCGCCTATACTTATGAACTTGACGACTTGGAACTGGCTTTCAAGGACATCAAGGCTCAGCTTGACGATCAAGTAACGCTTCTTGACCATACGGTCGGAATCGTCATGTGCCATTCCGAGTTTATCAGCAGCGGAGCGTTAAAGTACATATGCGATAACCTGCCGTTTGACGTCGTCGGCGTAACGTCCGCGTCGCAGGTTGTTAACGGTGATGCCGGAGAGCTCATTCTGACCTTATTCATAATAACGGCTGACGATGTTCGCTTTAAGACAGGCGTTACCGGCAGCCTGCTCGACGGGATCGATGAACCGACCGGGAAGGCATATCTGGAAACGACGTCAGGAGAGCCGGAACCGCCCGGGCTTGCCCTTTTGTTTGCGCCTTTCCTTATTGAAAAGTATGGCGGAGACGCGTATATCGACGCGTGGAAGAAGATAATTCCGGATACGCCGTTTTTCGGAACGCTTGCGATCGACGACACAGTAACGTTTAAAGACAGCGAGACGATCTACAACGGCGACAGCAAGAACGATGTCATGCCGTTTATCATGTGCTACGGAAACATCAATCCGCGCTTTTTTGTGTCCAGCCTGCCTGAGGATAAATCATTTTCCATAATCGCCGAAGTAACGAACTCAAAAGAAAACTTCGTATATGAGATCAACAAAATGCCCACTCGGCAGTTTTTCGCGGAAAATGGAATACCGGAGAGCATGGGCACGGTCCCGTTTGTACTCGATCTGAAAAAACGTAATGACTATGACGGCGTGTGCGTCATCGCAGGCAACGCGACGTTCTCCGACGACGGAGCGGCTGTGTTTTACGGGTACGTCGACGAGGGCGCGACTTTCTCCTTGGCGAATTTCGCTCCCGACGATATATTGACTTCTTCCCGCAGTGAAATCGAAAAAATAAATACGCTGCCGGACGCAAACGGCGCGCTGTTATTCCCTTGCGTCGTTCGCCGTATGCCGCTGATGAGCATTCATGAGCCATTGTCGGAACTGCAAATCGCGCGGGAAACGATAAGCCCGGACGTTCCATTCATGATGGGTTACTCAGGCGGGCAGATTTGCCCGACGTCGATCAGGGACGGGGTCCCGACAAACCGGTTTCACAGTTATTCTTTGATAATTCTTGTCATCTAGTGATTCCACTGCCGCTGAGCGAGTTTTTCGACGGGAGGGAGCCTGCGTCATGACAGAAGAATTAATGGAAGAATGTGAGAAATACAGACAGCACTTCATGGATTTGCTGGAAATCGGCTGCAAGTTGGTCAACCTTCCTGAAAACGCGCAGGCATATCTTTCTCCCGGCAATGACTTGAAGGATTTTTGCGCCCACTGCACGCATGGGACGAACAAGGGCCTCACGACATACCTGTACGGTTGTCATGAGGCTCATCGCTGGAACGGAAAGTATATTTACTACTGCCCGCTGGGGCTGACTTTCGTTGCGGCGTCAATATCGGATCATGAGGGCGCCCTCTCCGGGGGGATAGTTATCGGGCCGATCGTAATGGGGGACATGCAGGACGTCCTGTACGACATCCCGGCGCCGCAAATGGCGTGGGCGGTGTCCCAGCTGAGCGTCTTTTCGACTAATAAAGTCCGTCATATCTCCGAGATACTCGCGGCTGTCACGTCGCGCATAGCGGAGTCCGACAGGCAGAAACGCGATAACCCGCTGCATAATCAGGAACGCCTGCTGTATGAGATCAACGTCGCTAAAGACCAGTATTCAGACGGCGACGCGAAGAGCGCCGATATGCTGCTCGATTTCGAAAGGGAACTCCACTTCGCCATGTTGAGGGGCGAGAAGAGCTCGGCTCTTCAGAAGATAAATGAGATGCTGGCACATATACATATCTACAGTAATTTCGACGAGAGGGCGATAAAGGCGCGCCTGCTGGAGCTGCTTGTGGTCCTGTCGCGCGCAACAATAGAGGCCGGCGCCGATCCTTCGGAGACGTTCCGTTTATCGGAAGATTTTATGTCGCAGATCGAGATGTACGCGGACGTCGACCAGTTGGCTATGTGGATATCGGACATCGTCCGCAGGTTCGTCATCCAGGCGTTCGACCTCCCGAAGGTCAAGCATTCCGACGTTGTTTTCAAGACTACGAACTATATCAAGAGAAACTGCGCCGAAAAGCTTTCACTTGATTCGCTCGCAAAGGAAGTGTATATAAGCAAGTCTTATTTAAGCAGTATTTTCAAAAAGGAGACCGGCCTGAGCCTGACGGCTTATATAACGAAGGTTCGCGTGGAGAAGAGCAAGAAAATGCTGCTCGAAGACAACGCGAGCCTTGCGTATATATCGGGCCAGTGCGGCTTTAAAGACCAGAGCTATTTTACGAAAGTTTTCAAGAAGGAGACGGGTATATCGCCGAAGCGTTTCCGCGACAATCTTTTTGTCGGCGCTGAAAGCGGTTGAGGAGTCGCCGGGGGCGGCGTCTCCGAGAGTCAGAAAGACACAGAGCGTCTGAAAGACACAGAGCGTCTGAAAGACTCGGAGCGTCTGAAAGACACAGAGCGTCTAAAAACTCAGAGCGTCTGAAAGACACAGAGCGTCAGAAAGACACAGAGCGTCAGAAAGACGCTTTTCGCGCTATCTTCCGAACAACATAAGCAGTCTTTCCCGGAAACCCGGCGCCGCGTCATCGACAGGCGCAGGGGCTTCCTGCGAGGGCCTGCTTATTCCGTCTGTCCTGAAAACGAACTGGACGAAACTGACGTTGCTGTTTTGGTCGGATGTGAACGATATCGCGTCGAACCCGCCGCCCGAGTAGTCGCTTGTTATTGCGTCGATCATGGTTTCGATCTGCGCCGGCATACCGGCGGTTTCGGAAGCCAGCAGGCCGGTCCCGCCGCGCAGTTCCGATACGCCGTCCGACATAATCGCAAGCCCGCCGCTCAGCTCGCCGATCCCCTCGTCAAGAAGCGCGTACCCGCCGGCCAGTTCGGATACGCCTTGCATAAACGCCAAAAGGCCGCTGTGGAACGCGGCGTAGTTGCGCGACAGTTCGGACATACCGCCGGTGAGCTGCCCGAGCAGCTCCGTAATATCATACTCGGACAGCGCGTCGTTGATCTGCTCAGATATTACGCTTAGCATCCCGTAGGCGGAGTCGATAGAGAACGCAAGCGAATCCACGGTCGAAGCCGCGGAAGATAACGCGGACCGGTTTTGGTTGTAAGCGTCCCTGAAAGCCAGCGTTGCGGTATGGCTCTCGAAAAGACGGTCGAGCAGCGCCGTTTCGTCTTCGTCGGCCTTATCGTACAGGCCCGCAAGCTGAGCCTCCGCGACGACGTATACGGGCAGAGCCGCGACGGCCGCGTCAAGCGCCGCGGCAGCCGCTTCAAGCGAGCCTTTCAGTTGGCGCATCCCGGCCGAAACGCGCTCCAGCCCGTCTGTCACCAAACTGAGCGCTTCGGGCAGCATTAACAGCATACCGATATCGGGCATGTCGCCCGTGTCGCTCAACGACGACGCGATCAAAAGCAAGGCGTCGTTTATTTGCGCGGATCCGCCGCTTATCAAACCGGAGTTGCCGTCGAGCAGGGACAGGCCGCTCAGAAACTCAGCGGAGCCGTCCCTTAACTCCGCCGCGCCCGCCGCTATTTCGGCGGCGCCGTCGCCGAGCGCCTGTACACCGTCGTCAAGTTCCGCGATTGCGCCGACAAGCAAGTCGAAATCGCCGAACATACCGCTCAGATCGGGAATGTCCAGGCTCATCGAAAACGGCATTGCGGTGATATCGATACCTGCCATCTCAAAATCCCTGACGTCGGCGGTAACGGTTATATCGGCGTTCCGGCCCGGCAATACAGTAAAGACAAGGATGCGGTTTTTTCCGGCGTTCGCAGCCGTAGCGCCGGTTGCCGATACATTTGAACATCTGTCGCTTTCAAGAGTGATCGTTATTTGCTGCATGTAATTCCGGAAAAATATCTCGCTTACCCGGGGGTTTCTTCCCGAGCTGAGCCTGAGCTCCAGGCGTCCCGACTTTCCGGCGAGTTCGTCAGGGCCAATAAGCGCTCCGTCCAGATAATACTCGATGCGGTACAGCCATGGCAGTTCGTTGCTTTCGGGGTAACCCTGATAATAGAAGTCCCCTCGTGAAGTCAGCACATTCACAGTCCCGTTGGACACGGACATCGTTTGAGTATTTGTAAGATTAACGACGGATGAGTAATCGCCGTAGTCGGTTATAAGGCCGTCGTCGCCGATCGAAAAATGGTTGACAATATAGACGCCGCGAACCGCTCCATCGTTGTTGAGCCGCGCGTAAACGGCTTCGTCTTTATCGGATATATCAGCGGGCGCGCTGTACGTGTTGATGATGATTTGCTCGTCAGGAAAGCCGGGCCCGGCCGGGCCGCCCTGTGCCGCTGACGCGCTTGTCCCGTCCGGTGAAACGCCGCTTCCCGCGCAGCCCGCGACCGATGACGCTATCGCGGCGGCGGCAATCGCGAGCGCAAGCAGCCTCAATGCGAACGTCTTATTTTTCTTCATCTGAAACACCTCTTTTATAAAAGCTTTCAGCCTCCGGGCAGCCTGAGCTTGATCGTCGTTCTTATTATGACTTTATCAAACAGCATAAGCATAGTCGGGAGGAACACCAGGACCATGACCATCGACAGAAGCGTCCCTCGCCCGAGCAGCATGCCTATATCGCCTATGAGCGGGTTCGACGTTGTGCCGGCCAGCGTGAATCCGGCCATAGCGAGCGTCGCGGCGGATACGAGTATTGAACGGAAAGAACTGCCGAGCGCTTTGTGGACGGCTTCTTTTTTATCCATGGTCTGGCGGTTGCGCATGTAAGTTACCGTCAGCAGGATAGCGTAGTCGACCGTCGCGCCGAGCTGCACCGTGTTTAGAACAAGGTAGCCGACATAGTTAATGGACGTACCCGTGAAATACGGGATCGAGAGGTTGATCCAGATAGCGGCTTCGATGGTGAGCAGCAGCAGTAACGGGAGCACGGGGGTCTTGAAGTTGACAAAAAGCACGATAAAGATCGCAATGATCGCGATCAGGTTCGTCGTTACGTTGTCACGGCGGACGACGGTTTTTATGTCGTACAGATTCGCGCTCTGGCCAACTGTGTAAACGCCGTCGGCATAGTAATTGCCGGCCGCGTCCGTGATCGCTTCCACGGCCGCGAAAGCAATATCGCCTTCCTGCGGCGTATCCGTATATATTATGAAGCGCGCGAGGTTCTCGGAATAGAACTGATCTGTGATCGAACTGTCCAGGAATTCCGGAGGGATCCCGACGCCTACCGTTTTAGCGTATGACATGACGGAAGTCACATGCGGGATCAACAACAGGTCTTCGCTCAGCCGTTCCTCCCTGACTATATCGCCTTTAGGCACAAGCAGCACCATGACAGTGGATCTCGGCAGTTCGGCGTCGTCGCTGCTCCGCCGCGTCATCTCGTCAAAAGCGGCCTGATAACCGTACATAAAGTCGGTTTGCGACTGCCCGAGAAAGCACGGAACAATTATCACCACAACGATCACTACGGCGGGTATAGCTATTTTTCGCAGAAAACTGTATACGTTGGAGAATGACGGCATCAGTTCGCGGTGGCGGGTCTTGTCAATGCCTTTGTAAACGCACATGGTAAGAGCCGGCAGGAACACCATAACAGATAAAAAGCTGAACGCGATGCCTTTTGCGAGGCTGAGCCCAAGATCCGCGCCGAGGCGGAAGTCCATAAAAAGCAGCGCCATGAACCCGAACAGAGTCGTGGAGGCGCTTGCGGCGACTGTGGCAAAACTCTCCTTGATCGCTTCCTTCATGGCGGCGTCGACGCCGACGCCAGTTTTGCGATGCCTGCCGAAACTGTGCAGAAGGAAAATCGCGTAGTCAAGCGATACCGCGAGCTGGAGGATAGGGGTCACGGCGTTTGTCAGAAAACTGACGCCGCCGAAGAAGGCGTTCGTCCCCATGTTCATGACGACGGACATTCCGATGGCGGCTAAAAACAGCAGCGGTTCGATCCATGAGGTCGTTGACAATACCAGGATAAGCAGTATCATCGGCATGAGAATGATCATGGCGTTTATGACCTCATTCCCGGCCGCAGTCTGCACAAACTCGATCTCGGAAGCCTCGCCCGTCACTATCCCCCTGTCGCCGAGCAGATCGCGTATCTCGTGGATCCCTTCTTTTTCCATGCCCTTTTTGACCACTACCGAGTAGTACGCGGTCCGGTTGAAGTAAAAGCTTTCGATCGTCGAAGGGTCGCCCATTTCAAGAGGCTGGCGCAAGTCCGCCATGTCGTCGAGCCACATTACGCTGTCGATATGCTCCAGGTTTTCGATCTCCCGCTTTATCGCCAGCGCCTCCATCAGCGTGACGCCGCCTACGGTCACGCTCGTGTTGGGCAGGGCGCCGGTGAACTCGTCATTGAGCAGCTGCAGGGCTTTTGTGGATTGCGCGTCCTGCGGAAGATACTCCACCATATTGTATTTGACTAAGACCATCGGGTATAGCAGGGCGCATATGACCGCAGCGGCTATGAATATTATAAGAACCGCTTTTCTGTGGCGGATAATTGCGCCTGCCAGTCGATCCATTTACGATGCCTCCTGATTTACGTCATCCTGCCGGTCCGCCGCGAACCTGCCGCACACGAGTATAATACACAACAGACTGATTTACAACAAGCAGTATTTGCTCAAGTTGACAGTAACGCGACACATTGTATAAAAACTGTCGGGTTATCGCCTGAACAATTACCCTGAAATAATTTGACAGCTTATCCTGCCTGTGCTAATATTGCTAAAGCAGACGGGAATCGGCAAGGATCCGATTCCCGGCCGCGTATTCTCAGGAGGTGCCGGAAGTATGACGCTCTATGAAGAACTCGTTGCGCGCGGGCTCGTAGCTCAGATCTCGGACGAGAAGGAAGTCCCGGAACTTATCAACAGCGGAAAGGCGATTTTCTACGTCGGGTTCGACCCTACGGCCGACAGCCTGACAGCCGGGCATTTTATGCTGCTGTGCCTTATGAAGCGGCTGCAAATGGCCGGGAACACGCCGATAGCGCTGATAGGCGGAGGCACGACCATGGTCGGCGACCCTTCCGAACGACAGGACTTGCGCTCGATGATGACTGTTGAAACCATCGACGCCAACGGCGAATGTTTCAAACGCCAGATGTCGCGGTTCATCGACTTTACCGATGGCAAGGCGTATATGGACAATAACGCCGTCTGGCTCCGGAACCTGAACTATCTTGACTTTCTGCGCGACGTCGGCAGGCATTTTTCCGTCAACCGCATGCTGACGGCGGAGTGCTATAAGAGCAGGATGGAAAAAGGCCTGACGTTCCTGGAATTCAACTATATGATAATGCAGGCATACGATTTCTTCGAGCTTTTTCAGCGCTACGGCTGCAACATGCAGATCGGCGGCGACGATCAGTGGTCGAACATGCTGGCGGGGACCGAACTCATTCGCCGCAAGCTCGCCAAAGACGCGCATGTGATGACGATGACGCTGCTGCTCAATTCCGATGGCGAGAAGATGGGGAAGACCGCCAGAGGCGCGCTTTGGCTCGACGCGAACAAGACGAGCCCGTTCGAGTTTTACCAGTACTGGCGCAACGTCGCGGACGCGGACGTTATCAAGCTGTTGAAAATGCTGACATTCCTTCCGCTGGAAGAGATCGCGCTAATGGAGAGCTGGCAGGGCGAACAGCTCAATCGCGCCAAAGAGGTCCTGGCGTTTGAGATGACCTCGCTGGTTCACGGGAGCGATATTGCCGGGCAGTCGCAGGAAACGGCAAGGGCGCTGTTTCGCTCCGGGGACGCGGCTGAAATGCCGTCCGTGACGCTGGCGGATACGGATTTTCAAGACGGCGTCATAGATATACTGACTATGCTGCAAAAGACCGGGCTGTGCCCTTCAAAGTCCGAGGCGCGCCGGTCGATAGAGCAGGGCGGGGTAGAGGCAAACGGCGAAAAGGTGACCTCGTTCACTGTAAGCTTTTCTGTAAGCGAGTGCTCCGGAGAAGGGATCATTGTTAAGCGCGGCAAGAAAAACTTCCGCCGCGCTGTATATAAAGGTTAACGCGCGATGTGTGTGAAGACGTCACGCGCCGAAAGTCCATTCGCGCGTATCATAGCGCTCGAGGCGGATCGCGTCAACAGCCGCAATATCCTCTTCGCTTAACGTGTAAACGGACGCGCGTCCCGCTATAGCGCCGCGAAGCGACTTCCAAAACTCAGTTATCGTCATGTTCAGATACGGCTTCAGGTTCACGACGCGCGCGCGGACGGACTTGATACCCTTTGATGAGAGCTTTTCTGCGGGAACGCGCAATACTCTCTCCATTTTTTCGAGGTCCGCGTCAAAGAGCAGCGTACCGTGATGCATCAGCAGACCGTCCCTGTAGTACCAGGCGTTTCCCGAGAACTTCCTCCCCTCGACAGTCATGTCGTTGCGCCCGCTGAACTCAACCGGGACGCCCATGGATATCAGCGCGTCCGCGATCGGCCGGCAGGCGTCGGTGAAATCGATCTCCGCCGCGTTTCGCGCGGGAAGAATGAAAGTAAAATTCAAGTTGCCCGCGTCATGAAAAACCGCCCCGCCGCCTGACAGGCGGCGGACGGCTTTTATACCGTTTTGCGTCAGGAACTCATAGTCGATCTCTTCCAAAGCGTTCTGGTGCATCCCGATGATCACCGAGTCGCGGTTTTGCCAAAGCATGACGATCTTAGCGGCGGGCTCGGGCGTCGCGGCGGGCTCGGGCGTCGCGGCGGGGCCGGGCAGCGCGCCGTGCTCGGGCGTCGCGGCGGGCTCTGGCGTCGCGGCGGGGCCGGGCGTCGCGGCGGGGTCGGGCGTCGCGGCGGGGTCGGGCAGCGCTGCGTAAACAGGCTGCGCGCCGCCATCCTGCGCCGGGCAGCGTCGCGCTAGAGCGTCGAACGCGTACTGCTCAAGTGCAAGGTTGAAAGCGGGATCGGTCGAGGCGCTTTCCAGGTACAGCACGGCCTATTCCCCGGGCATGAAAGGGCATCTGTTGATGATCTCCAGAACGGAGTCTCCGCCGGACGCCTCGATATAACAGGCGCGTTCGTCTCCGCGCTTCATATCCCAAACTATGCGGCCGCCTGCCGACAAAAGCGCGGCTATTCGCTCTTCCTGGTCGTCCTCGCAGACATAAGCGTTGTGGTGGAAACCCGGACCCCGCGCTTTCAGGGCTTTCGCGTGATACGATACGTCGTCCATCGGCTGGAGCAACTCGACCACGACGCCGCCGACGCGCCCGAAAGCGGCGCGCAGCTTGCCGCCGTCACCGGCGGCCATGTTGGCCTGTGGGAACTCCAGTTCCGTGATCGTCCATTTTTCGCGCGGGTAATCGCCCGCCGCGCACAGAAAGTCGAGCGTTTTGTCAATGTCGGGCGTAAGAACGCCGTTATGCCAGAAAGTCATGTATCAATACCTCGCTTTACTATTACTCTATCGCCGGGGCGGCGCGGACGGGGAATGCCATGAGATCCATCAGCGTACGGATGAACTCCGCGGCTGTCGCGCCGTCAATAATACGATGATCGTATGTCAGCGATAAGCCGACCATCGGACGGACGCCGGGCCCGCCGTCTATCGCGACGACCGCGTCCGCAACGCGCCCAACTCCGAGTATCGCCGCTTGCGGCGGGTTGATAATTGGGGTAAAGTAATCGACCGAGCCGAACCCGCCAAGGTTCGACACGGTAAACGTAGCGTCGCTGACCTCGTCGGGTGTGAGCCCGCCGTTTTTCGCGCGCGCCGCAAGATCTTTGGCTTCCTTGCTGATCGTCAGCAGCCCTTTTCCTGCCGCGTCGTGGATCACGGGTACGATAAGGCCCCTTTCCGTCGCCGTCGCCATTCCAAGGCTGATCCGGCCGTGAACAGCTATTCCTTCACCGGTGAGCGACGAGTTTACGACGGGGTGCGCGGACAAAGCGACAGCCGTCAGCTTAAGCAGCAGCTCTCCGATCGTTACGCATTCGGACTTCTCTGAGACTCCCGCGTTGATCATGGCGCGGTACTGAGTCAGCGCGCCCGCGTCGGCGGATACCTGATGCGTTACCATAGGGATCGTTTCCCATGCGCCCGTCATTTTTTCACCTATTGCGCGCCTGAGCCCGGTATAAGGTATTATCGAGTTCGGTTTACCGCGCTCAGCCGGGCCGGATGTTATTACCAGCGGTTTATGCTGAGCCGGCTCCGGTTGTTTCGCGCCGGATCGCGTAAACGCGCCGGAAAGCTTAAACGCGTCTATATCCGCCTTGACGATACGCCCGTTCGGACCGGAGCCCTTTATCTGCCTGTAGTCGATCCCGAGATCGGCGGCCATTTTTCTCGCCAGCGGCGAAATGAAAACACGTCCGCTGTAAGCAGTGGGTGGATTGTCAGCAGCGGCAGCGCTGTATGCAGCGGCAGCGTTTTGGGTTCCCGCAGCGTCTGCGGGTCCGTCGGCGCCCGCGGTTCCGGCGGTTTGCGGTTGCGCGCCCGGCGCTCCGCCATCCGGCGCCCCTGCGATCGCAGCTCCTCCGGCGCCCGGTACCGCCTCGCCCTGACCGCCGACATAACCGAGGACGGACGCGACCGGATACTTCTCGCCTTCGGAAGCAAGTATCTTCAGCAGTACGCCGTCGGCCGGGGACTCGACGTTGTAACTTAACTTCTCAGTCTCTATCTCAAGCACAGGCTCTTTTTCCCGGACGTCCGCGCCTTCGCTTTTCAGCCAGCTCACGATCGTCCCGGTTTTCATTGTCAGCCCAAGCTTCGGCATCAATATTTCTGTCGCCATAAGTCGAAAAACCTCCTTTGGTTGATTGCATATGCGGGGGAGAGGACAGCCTGTTTTCCCGCTGCGCGTTACGGGAGTTACAGCAGCGATTTCACCGCGCTTATTATTTTCGCCTCGTTCGGAACATATTCCTGCTCCAGCGGGGGAGAGAACGGGCAATGGGTAAACGGCGCCGTTACCCGGATGATAGGCGCGTCGAGATAATCGAGAGCTTCTTCCGCGACGATGGCCGCGATCTCCGCCCCGTAACCCGTGCAGCCTATCGCCTCGTGGACGATCACAAGCCTGTTGGTTTTTGCCAGCGAGTTGAAAATCGCGTCTTTATCAAGGGGAATAAGGCTGCGTATGTCGACCACTTCGGCGCTTATCCCATCTTTCGCGAGCGCCTCGGCGGCGTTTAAGCACTTATTGACCATCATACTGTAGGAGACGATCGTTACGTCGGAGCCCTCGCGCGCGACGTTTGCTTTCCCGATAGGAACGAGGTATTCACCCTCGGGCACGTCGCCTTCCATGCCGAGCAGGTTCTTGTTCTCCATCACGAAAACAGGGTTGTCGTCCCTTACAGCAGATTCAAGCAGCCCCTTCGCGTCAGCCGGATTCGACGACGCTACGACTTTCATTCCCGGCATATGCGTGAAGAAGGATTCGATGCTCTGAGAATGCTGCGCAGCCGCGCTGATCCCCGCGCCGGCCTGCGCCCTGATGACCATCGACAGTCTCGTCTGTCCGCCCGCCATCCAGGCAAGTTTCGATACCTGATTTAAAACCTCGTCCATGCACACGCCCATGAAGTCCATGAAGTCGTGCACGACGATAGGGCGCAGCCCCACGGCCGCCGCGCCTACCCCGAGGCTCGTGATCGCCGTCTCGCTAAGCGGCGTGTCCAGTACGCGCATGGGCCCGTACTTATCTATGAGTTTCGCCGTTTGCCCGAACGCTGAACCGAAGTTGCTCACGTCTTCGCCGCAGATGAAGACGTTCGGGTCGCGCGCCATTTCGAGATCCTGCGCTTCGCGGATCGCTTGCGTATATGTGATCATTCTTTCCATAGATGTCATTTCCTTTCATGAACTCAATGATGCGAAGACTGTACTCGTGTTTTTATCGCGCCCGGATCAAAACACAAGGTCGTCGTACATGACCGAAACGTCCGGGAACGGACTTTGCTCGGCAAAGCGGACGGAAGCCGTTATTTCTTCTTTTGCGCCGTCCGTTATCCGCGCCAGTTCCGCCGCGTCGGCGACGCCGTCGGCCAGCAGCCGCTTTTCAAAGGTCGGAATGGGATCCCTGTCGCGCCACAGTTTCTCGTCCAGCGGGTTTTTATACGCCGCCGCGTCTCCGATGAAGTGGCCGTAGTGCCGCCACGTCAGGCACTCGATCAGCGTAGGCCCGTTTCCCTCGCGCGCGCGCGCCACGGCTTCCGCCGTTGCGTCCCGGACCGCGACGGGGTCGTTGCCGTCGACGCGGACGCCGGGCATATCGTACGCCGCGGCCCGCTGCGAGATCGTCTTGTTTTTCGAGTGGTACGAAAATGCCGTCGACATGGCGAACTGGTTGTTTTCGCACACGAAGATAGCGGGCAGGTTCAGCGCCGAAGCCATGTTCAGCCCCTCGTGGAACGTGCCCCGGTTCGAAGCGCCGTCGCCGAAAAAGGCGATCGACACGGCGTTGCTGCTCCTGTACTTTTGCGCGTACGCAACGCCGACGGCGATGGGTATGCTCGCCCCGACGATCCCGTTGGCGCCGATAATTCCCTTCGAGAGGTCGGCGATATGCATCGAGCCTCCCTTGCCTTTGGAATAGCCGTCGGCCCTGCCGAAGAGCTCCGCCATCATGCGGTCGATATCAGCGCCCTTCGCTATGCAATGCCCGTGCCCGCGGTGGGTGCTTGTGACGCAGTCGTCGTCGTTGAGGCAGGCGCACACACCCGTCGCGACAGCCTCCTCGCCGCTGTAAAGATGAAGGAAACCTACAAGCTTTCCGTCCAGAAACAGCTTCGCGGCAGTTTCTTCAAACTCGCGTATTCTGGTCATCATCCGGTACAGCGACAGCATTTCCGCCTTGTTCTCGCCGCTCAGGTTCTTTGCGTCAGTCATATATATCACACTCCAATATTAAATTCCCCGGTATACATTATCCGTGAATAGGGCTGCCGAAAATTGACAACGCCGCTTCATGGATAGACTCGCAAACTGTCGGGTGGGCGCGTATGACGCCGATCAAATCATCGGCTGTGCCTTCCAGATTCATGCAAAGCGACGCCTCGGCTATGAGTTCCGTCGCGTGCGGCCCTACGATATGGACGCCAAGTATCTCGCCGTATTTCCTGCCCGCCAGGATCTTGACGAACCCGCCGCCGCCGTCGATCATTGACTTCGCGTTACCGGCGAGGTCGAACCTGCCTGCGACGTAATCCGTTTCGCTTTCCTGCAGAGCATTTTCCGTTAGTCCCGCGGACGCGATTTCCGGCGATGAGTAGACGCAGGACGGGACAGAGTTGAAGCAGACCGGCGAGGCGGCGCCCATGACGCGCTCCGCGACGCGGGTCCCCTGCGCCATCGCGGCGTGCGCAAGCATTATACCGCCGCTGCAATCTCCCACGGCGTACAGCCCCGGCGCCATAGTCTCGTTATTATCGCGCAGAAGCGGAACGCCGCCGGAAGTCAACGCGCCGACGCCGTCGAGGTTTAGGCCCTCCGTATTCGCTTTCCTGCCGGCGGCGACAAGCATCATCGAGGCGTCCGCGATCCATGTCTCGCCGTTTTTATCAAAACTGATTTTCAGGCCTCCGGGCGCGGCTTCCGCCTGCGCGAGCCTCGCGCCTGTGTGAACGGCGATCCCGTCCGCAGTCAATGAAGCTTCCAGAAACGCGGAGATCTCCGGATCCATCGACGGAAGAAGCCTCGGAATGAGCTCGATGATCGTCGTCTTAACGCCCAGAGAGGCGAACAATGTCGCAAACTCGACTCCGACGACCCCGCCGCCCGCGATGAGGATGGACTCGGGCAGGCGTTCAAGCGAGAGCGCCGCCGTGCTGTCGATAATATTCGGGAGATCGTCGCCCGGGAAGCTCAGCGGACGGTTTACCGAACCGGCCGCAAGTATGACGGCGTCCGCCGTGTGCGTCTGCTCGCCTATCTCGACGAGTTGGCCCGACAGCGGGACGGCCCTCTCTTTGATCAACGTTACGCCGTTTCGGCGCAGCAGGTATTCGACGCCGCCGGTCAGTCTGTCGACGATCGCCTGCTTGCCGGCCTGCGCGGCCGTCCAGTCAAGCTCGAGACCGGAGATTTTCACGCCGGGCACGCCGCCGCGGGATGCAAGGCGGTAAAACTCCGCCGCGCGCAAAAGCGCTTTCGTGGGTATGCACCCGGCCTGCAGGCAGGTCCCTCCGACTCCGGACTCTTCGGCAAGGGTGACTTCCGCGCCGAGCTGCGCCGCTCTGATTGCCGCAGTGTAGCCGGCAGGCCCTCCGCCGATAACGATGATTTTCTTAGCCATAGATTCCACCCCGTTTCAAAACAACGAATCTACTATGTCTACTATGTCTACCATGTCCGCAGGCCCAGCTTTTTCAGCCTTTTGCGCGTCGGTGTCCCGTGCGCGTCCCAACCGCGTATACGATAATACTTTTTGAGCATTTTATCAAGATGTACGTGGCCTTTCGGGTCGCTTTCCCGCGACTGCTCCGTCAGGCGCGCCGGCAGGACGTCTCCGTCGGCGAGCCCCTGGCGCGCGTTCACAAGGCGTTCCAGGTTATATACGCGCTCGCCGGAGCGGACAAAGCGCCCGACGTTCATTTTTTTCCCGGTTATAAGGGAGTACGCGTAAGGATGCGGCATCATGCCCGGGGCGTTGACGCCGAGAAGTCCGGCATGGTTATGCGCGAACGCCGCGATCCCGCCGAACAGCGGTAAAAGTTTATAGACTATCCGCGCGGAGGCTTTATCCTGCGCGTTTACCAAAGAAGAGGGGAGCACCGCGTATGTTGAAAACAGGCAGCTTCCGGAAGCCGCGGCGGCTTCCATAAGATCCTGGAAGAACACGGTGAACGCCGCTTTGCCTCTTGTGGACGAGCCGTCAATGCTCATTGCCAGCCCCTCAAGGACCATCAGATACCCGCCGTTCAGATGGCATCCGCCCCGGTTTGCGGTTGCGTAACCCAGCCCCATGCCCTGCGCCGCCCGGGGATCGTACGCCGCGAGTTCCATGCCTTTGACATGTATCGCGAAATCAGCGCCGCCGTATTTCTCCGACATGCGCATAACGCCTTCGGCAATGTCCGCGCCGACGCCTTCGCGCCGCGCGACAAGGCCTGCCAGGTCTTCAAGGCCGCCGCATTCTCCGAAACGCAGACCGTTGTCCCAGAGGCCTTTTTCGCCGAGCTCCATGGCAAACCCGACGGAACCGCCGAAAGACATGGAGTCGATCCCCAGTTCGTCGCAGGCGTGGTTCAGCCGGATAATGCTCTCAAGGTCGCCGTTTTGCAAGTTCGCGCCCAGAAGGCCCAGCGTCTCAAGTTCGGGGCCTTTGACCTCTCGCCCGTCAAGCGGCACTAAGCGCCCGCATTGTATCGGGCATGTGACGCAGCCCTTGTTTTTTATGAGATGCTTCTCTCTCAGTGTTTCGCCGCTTATGTTCTCAAAATCGACGAAACGGCCGTCCGAGAAGTTTTTCGTCGCGAGCTGTCCGTTGCGCTGCATCATACCGAGCAGCGCGGCGGTCCCGAGCTTCGGAAGCTGGCTTCCGGTCAGAACGTGTTTCTGTAGTTTCGCGATCCACTTCTTATTGAAACGCTTAAATTTTTCGTTATCAAATTTCACCGGAGCCGCGCCGCCCCCGGCGACTATGCCCTTTAGCTGTTTGTACCCGAAAACCGCGCCAACGCCGCCGCGCCCGGCGACACGCTCCTGACTTGCTACGCACGCGTATCTGACAAGGTTCTCGCCGGCGGGGCCTATGACCAGCTTGCCGCCTTTACCCATCAGTTCCTGCGTTTCGCCGGTGGTTTTTCCCCACATGCCGGAAGCGTCGGGAAGGTCTATCCCGTCTTCGCCGACGCTGATGTACACTTTGCCCGGCGATCTCCCGGATATCACAAGCCCGTCGTATCCGGCGCGCCTCAGATGAAGGCCGAAATCTCCCCCGCAGTTCGACGAGACAAGCAGCCCCGTCAGCGGCGAGATCGTGGAAATATTGAATCTCGAGGAGCAGGGCGCGGTAGACGAGTTCAGGGGAGACGTTGTTATGACGATGACGTTTTCAGGGGAAAGAGCCTCTACTTTCTTTTCGAATTCGTCATAAATTATCTTCGCCGCGAGGCCCTTGCCGCCCAGATACTTAAGAAGCTCGCCGCCGGGCGGAATAAACGTTGTGACGGCGCCCGTCGAAAGGTCGACGCGCGCCATCTTTCCCGCGTATCCGTAGGCGCCGCTTTTACCCATAAGGCGGTGGTAGACGCTTATGAAGTCTTCGCGCGAAAAGACGCGAGGGACGGGATATGTGGGGTTCGCCTCGTGAAACGCGCGTTCCGCCATGATCGGGACGTCGTCTTCGTTAATGCCGTCTATCACAGCCGGTATCCCCATGTTTGAGTTAAGTTCGCGGATGGCCGCTATGAACGCTTTTGCCTTGCGCTCGG
>Ga0082212_10004449_pt1 | contig 19444 bp, 13 predicted proteins | sample TergutNt197P3_FD_71548 | JGI IMG/M metagenome (GOLD analysis project Ga0082212, IMG submission 71548) | Neocapritermes taracua P3 segment gut microbial communities from Petit-Saut dam, French Guiana - Nt197 P3 | ecosystem: Host-associated > Arthropoda: Insects > Digestive system > Gut ... | reverse complement strand
CAAAATGCTTTGAACGCGAAACGCCAAAGTTTTTTCAAACACGAGCAAAGCCCGTATTTTCAAAAACTTGCGGGTGCCGCTTTCGCGTCACCTAATACCGAGGTGCAATCTTTTGATTGCGACTCGGTATCAGAACTGGAAAATACACCTGTTTTGAAATCAGCTCTCTGAAAGTAAAATTATCACATGTCAAAGCTGATGCAAACCATCCGGGAGCGGGTACTACTGTTAGACGGCGGTCTGGGGACACAGGTCTTTCTAAAAAAGCCATGTGCAGATGACTACGGAGGTTCACGGTTCGAGGGCTGCATTGATCTTTTATCAGAACGCCGCCCTAACTGGATAAAGGATATTCATGCGGCATATTTTGATGCCGGTTCGGATGCAGTGGAAACCAACACCTTTGGCGCAAATCCGTTAGTGCTTTCTGAGTTTGGGATAGCAGACAAGGCCGAATCCTTAAATACCTTATCTGCCACGCTTGCCAGAAAAGTCGCCAGTAGCTACGATTCGCCAAAATTTGTGATTGGTAGCGTTGGGCCAGGGACAAAGCTGGTCACCCTCGGCCATGTTAGCCACCAGGCACTCTATAAAAGCTATTTTGTCCAGATGACTGGCCTACTCAAGGGCGGCGTGGATGCAATCCTCATAGAGACGTGTCAGGACTTGGGGCAGATGAAAATTGCGGTGCGCGCAGCGAAAACTGCCATGGCGGAGCAAAAAATACGTGTGCCGATATGGGTACAGGCCACTGTTGAAACCAATGGCTCACTTTTGGTAGGCTCCGATTTGCAGAGTGTTTTAGTTTCGCTGGAAGCCGTTGGAATTGACGTGCTGGGGATGAACTGTGCCACAGGGCCAGATGAAATGGCGCGGCACTTAGGGCTTCTGACTGTGCAGTCCCCCTACCCGATCTCGTGTCTGCCCAATGCAGGGCTGCCTGTTAACAAAAATGGGAACCTTGTCTATCCCATGACACCTGAAATATTTGGAGAAAAGGTTGGCAATATCGCCAGAGAATTTGGTCTTTCAATTGTAGGCGGCTGTTGCGGTACTACCCCCGACCACATCCGCTCTTTGAAGGATCGTATTGAAGGTCTGCCAGCACCTCGCCGCAACCCTATGTTGGAGCGATGCGCTGCAAGCCTCTATCAGGCAGTGCCGTTCCATCAGGAGCCAAGGCCCCTGATAGTTGGCGAGAGGACTAATGCCAACGGCAGCAAAAAATTCAGAGACATGCTGGGCAATGAAGATTGGGATGGCTTGGTTGGTATAGCCAGGGAACAGCAAAAAGAAGGTGCGCACCTCTTGGATGTCTGTGTTGCCTTTGTGGGGCGGGATGAGGAACGCGACATGGAGCAATTTATATCGAGGCTTGTAACTCAAGTTACGATGCCCCTGATGATAGACAGCACCGAAATCGGAGCCATAGAAAGGGCACTGCAAATAGCCCCTGGCAAGTGTGTGGTAAATTCAATCAACTTTGAGGATGGCGAAACCAAAGCAAGACAGATACTGGATTTGTGCAAGCAATACGGTGCATCAGTAATGGCTCTGACCATTGACGAGCATGGCATGGCAAAGACAATAGAGCGCAAAATGGCCGTAGCCAAACGCATTGTTGGGTTGGCAGTTGATGAATACCAATTTCATCCCTCAGATATAATCATTGATCCATTGACGTTTACTTTAGGTTCAGGGGACGAGGAGTTTAGAGACTCAGCCAAGGCCACGCTGGAAGCAATAACGCAGATAAAGGCACAATGGCCCTTGGTGCTGACATCCCTTGGGGTCAGTAACGTTAGTTTTGGACTGAGTCCAGCAGCACGGCACTTGCTAAACGCATTGATGCTATATCACTCAGTTCAGGCGGGGCTGGACATGGCCATCTTCAATGCCAGCAAGGTGGTTCCGGTTTCGAGGATAGACGCTGATTCCAGAAAACTCTTTGAAGACCTGATCTTTGACAACCGCAAGCCAGACTATGACCCCCTGAAATTGATTATCGCTGAATATGCTGGCAAAAAGGCTGTAAAGAAAAGTGACCGGAGAGAGATCATGGACATCGGGGCACGCATTAAACAAGATGTCATAGACGGGGAGCGCCAGCTAATACATGAAGATATAGATCATGCCCTGGCTGCAAACATGGATCCAATGCACATCATCAACGGTCTGCTGTTGGATGGGATGAAAGAAGTTGGCGAGCGGTTTGGTTCTGGAGAAATACAGCTCCCCTTTGTACTGGAGAGTGCAGAGACTATGAAGGCCGCCGTTGTGCATCTGCAACCACACCTGACAAAGGGAAACATAACGGCAAAAGGGCGTTTGCTCCTTGCGACTGTTGTGGGCGATGTGCATGACATCGGTAAAAACCTGGTGGAAATCATCCTTACCAATAATGGCTATGAGGTTGAGGACTTGGGCATCAAGCAGCCCATAGAAGATATTATCCGGGCATTAGAAGCCAGACCGGCGGACGCTATTGGCCTATCAGGACTGTTAGTTAAATCAACTGCCGTGATGAAAGACAACCTTGCATACATGCACCAAAGACGCTGCAATGTGCCCGTAATACTGGGTGGCGCAGCATTGACCAGGGACTTTGTGGAAACGGTGTGCCGCCCAGAGTATCAGGGCGAAGTATTGTATGCAAAGGATGCCTTTGAGGGCTTAACGCACATGGAAAAAATTGTGTCAGGAAGGTCAAGGGTTCCTGAGCAAGAAACTCATTACGGTGGAGCCGTTTTTGAAAAGGCTGATGAAATAACGGCGGAACTCACCCCAGAGGGACAATCCAGTTGGGTATCGAGGCAGCACATTCCGCCCGAGCCGCCCTTTTGGGGGTTGAAAGATATTGAGCCACCCATCAACGAGGCAATGTCCCTCCTAAACGATGTAACTGTAATGCAGAGCAGGTGGTCATTTACAAAAGGTACATTGAGCAACTCTCAGTACCAGGCCGTATTAAACGAAAAGGCAGGCCCGCTCCTTGCCCATTGGAAAGACCGAATTACCAATGAAAAGCTCTTTGAACCCGAAGCAAGATATGGATATTTCAAGGCACAGGCACATGGTAACTCGCTCAACGTATATAGCCATGATGGTTCAATACTATTGGCAACATTCGATTTTCCGCGCCAGCCAGCGGGAAGACAACTAGCCTTGTGCGACTTTTTTAATGCTGCTTCAAAAGGTTTTGATATTCTGCCACTCCAATTGGTGACAATCGGCAGGGGGATTCAAGCCAAAATTGCCAGTCTATACCGAGAAAATCGTTACAGCGACTATTTTTACCTTCACGGTCTGGCGGCTGAATTTACTGAATGTTGTGCCAAGTGGATGCACGCCCGTATCAGGGCCGAACTAGGTGTACAGGGGGGTCAGCGCTACAGCTTTGGACATCCCTCCTGTCCAGACCTCAGTGGCAACGGATTGATTCTTAAACTCATGGATGGCAGGAGTCTGGGAGTATCTCTAAGCGAAAGTCTACAGATGGAGCCTGAGTTTACAACCTGCGCCTTAGTAGCATGGCACCCCCAGGCAATGTACTTCACGATATAAAATATTATGGTAATTATACAATTGAGATGTAAGCCTACTCCCTTCCTAACTTTTCAGCAAAGGAGAATCCATGCCCGACAAAATGACTGCCAGTGAACTCATTGACCTGGTTAAAAAAGTATTCTTGCCCAAACCCACTGAAAAGGCTCTGGGCATAATGGTTGACCTGCCGGACGCTGTAGTAGGGGACGACCCAGCCTGGGCAGCCAGACGTGGGATTGCCCTTGAATGGGTTGAAGTTTTGCGCAAGTACCAGAACGAATTGGGACTGGAGACCAGTTTAGTTGCATATACAAACGTCCATACCAATAACGGCGATTTACCTCAACATGCCTGGATTTTGGATGGCGGCCCCCTCCCTGGTGCTTCAGACGGCCTGGATACAAGCTCTGCCATTGCTATGGAAAAAATATATGCTGACTTTCCAATCCTCATCGCCATCACGAAATTCAGCTCTACGGCTCCATTAAAAATGGCCGCAAAAAAATATGGCATCAGAGCGGCCACTATGCCTGGGTTTGGAGAGGCAATGATTCCAGCCCTTCGCCTCGATTATACTGAAATAAACCGCCGCGTAAATGTACTCAAAGAACTGCTTGACCGAGCTACGGGTGCCGACTTTGTATTTAGCTACCCAACGGGACAATCTAAATTGCACCTGGACTTACGCCATCGTGGCTGCCATGCGTCTGGAGGGTTGGTACCGGAACCAGGCATAGCCGGAAATTTGCCCTCAGGAGAGGCTTACATAGTGCCTTATGAAGGTGAAATCCAAGGTGACCCTAGCCGCAGTGAAGGTGAATTGCCGGTTCAGTTTGGCGGTGAGATCGTCCTCTATCAAATTGTGGGCAACCGCGCAGTAAAGGTGGTATCCAGTGGGCAGGAGTCTAAACGCGAATCAACGCTGTTGGACAAGGAACCAGGGTATTCAAACATAGCCGAGCTGGGTCTGGGCGTATTGGCACCATTTGGCATCAAACCTATAGGGGTAATACTATTGGATGAAAAACTCGGCCTCCACATAGCATTTGGCCGCAGTGAACACTTTGGCGGACAAGTAGGACCAGACGCTTTTTCATCGCCGGAGGCAGTGGTTCACATCGACAGGGTATATGTGCCAGAAATGCAGCCCGACATTTGCCCCGAAAGGGTTAATCTCTGCTTTGAAGACGGAACCACAATGCCCCTGATGGAAAAGGGCAACTATGTAATATCCTTTTGAGAAAAATATAATGCATATTCTCCTTGCATCCCGCAACACACACAAAGTTCAGGAATTAGAGGCTCTGTTGCCTGGAGCTAAATTCCTTCTCTGGCCAGGGCCGGACATACCGGAGGAAGGGGCTTTTTTTCAGGACAATGCTTTGCAGAAAGCCCTCTTTGCAGAAGTTTGGTACGCAAGGCATGGCAATGGAAACATTGATGGCGTACTGGCCGATGACTCAGGATTGTGTGTTGATGCTCTCTTTGGCGGCCCTGGCGTACTATCCGCCAGATTTGCTCCACATCTCTCTTATGCAGAAAAAAATCCCCTGTTGTTGAGCATGATAAATCACGAAGAACCACGCACAGCAAGGTTTGTATGCGTATTGGCCTTTGTTGCTGTTTCTGATTCATCCCAGATGCCATTTACTGTATCAGGAAGAGTGGAAGGCACTTTGGCGAGCCATGCGCGAGGTGATAAGGGCTTTGGATATGACCCAATCTTTATCCCTAAAGGATACGACAAGACATTTGGAGAACTACCGCCTGAAATCAAGAACTCGTTGAGCCATCGGGGAAATGCTGCACGCAACCTGGCACAGAGGTTGGGGCTTTCCTGATAATGGCTACAGGCCAGCCTCTATTTCCCAATAACTCTTAAGCGCGTTATTGATCTTCTTTACATTTATTGTCGGCACGTCTTCGTAATTTGTTCGATATGCCATGGTATCAAAACCACCTTCGCTGGTGAGAGAGCAGCGGTAGTAATAATCTGAATAGTTACCAGTAGGGATGAGTTCGGTTATCTGAACATAAAATTCCGGCTCATCAGCACTGCCACTGATGCCTACATCCAGGATACGGATGCCCTGTGGAGCTTTGAATTCATATATGTGCTTTACCATGGTATCGAAAAGTAAGCGTTCATCTTTGTTTAACTTGTTGATGCCGTTGCTGCCACAGGCAATCGAAGATAAAGCAATAAAGGCAAGCATCATGGCGAAAAAGGCTGATGGAAGGGTGAAAAACTGTCTCTTCATGGCTCATGACTCCCTGTGATACTGAGTTGCGTTCAATGGGGATTGAACGCAACTTAGTATAATACCAACTCTAAATAGCATGAAGTGCAAAGAGTCATGGGATGGAGCGTAGCGAACGACGCAGGAGAGAGCGAAACGGATGACCATGACTCCAAAATCAGCACATTTTTTATTTAGAATTAGAATAAACTGCTCTGATGGATATTTTTTTATTACTTGGAATACTAATTCTAGGCACACTGCTGGGCTGGTTTTTTCGTAGAATCAGTATCTTGGTCGCGGCAAATCAATACATGCTCCGGATTTCGCTCTGGATACTGCTGGCTGCTATGGGTGCAAAACTAGCACAACATCGTGCATTATTTACAGGCGATATTAAAATTATCTTTACGGCTATTGGTTCTAGTGCTGCTCTGACAGCTGTCTTTTTTATTTTTTTTTGGTTGGCAAAGTCCATAAACATTCGCCGCAAAAATGGCCGGATGGCCCATGGTTCACAGCAAGCAACATCAGAGGAAAAGAGTGGCACAGGTCTGGGAATCCATGAACTATTATCCGTTGCAACAAATGGCGGGTGCATTATTGCGGGTTTTTTGCTTTTATTGCTGATGCCAGATACGCTATCAGGCATGTTTTCGGTAGACAAACTGACAAATTGGTTATTACGAGCCTTGCTCTTTTGTATTGGATTCGACCTGGGCCTTGAACTGCACAGACTAGACTTGCGCCTTCTAACGCCAAAGCTATTGCTAGTCCCGCTTATAAATATTGCTATGAGTTTGACGATTGGCCTGATATTTGGCTCATTGTCTGGTTTAGGTGCGCGCGATGGTTCGCTCCTTACAGCAGGGATGGGATGGTACAGCCTGTCCTCAGTGCTATTGGCCGACCGTGGAATGATACTGCTTTCGCTCCTCACTTTTATTCATAACGTGTTCCGCGAGTTGTTTGCCATTATCTGCGCTCCGCTGGCCGCCAAAGTATCGCCCATGCTGCCGGTCTATTTGGGCGGCGCAACAAGTATGGATGTAATGCTCCCCTTTGTTCAAAGGTATAGTGGAAAAGAATATACCTTGGTTTCGTTTTATTCGGGAGTTGTTTGCAGCGGAGCGGTGTTGCCGCTGGTCAATCTGATTGCTGGAATGGGCGGCTAAAATTGTGGCAAGTTTTCCCCATTGAAAATGGCTCATACTAAGTTGCGTTTAATCGGGATTAAACGCGAAACGCAAAAGTTTTTGCAAACACGAGCAAAGCCCGTATTTTCAAAAACCTCTCGGTATCCTTCGGATACGCGAGACAGCCACGCCAAACACTTGAGTAAACTTGAGATTTTGGACTCGCTTGCTGGTTTCTTGTTTTCTTTACCTTTATTCTGCGGGCACTGCTTTCGCATTGCCATCATACCAAGTTGCTCCCGGTTGGGTGCAACTTGGTATGAAGCCGAGTACTATCAAAAGGCATAAAGACATGCAGGCTGATATTAGGTTTTTTGATAACGTTGCCATTATTATTGAGCAAGCGCGTAGCTTTATCGGACGGACTGTCGATTTGACAATGTGTGTCACCTATTACGAAGTTGGGCGGATGATTGTCGAAGAGGAGCAAAGCGGAAAGGCTCGTGCCGAATATGGCAAAGGTCTCATGAAGGAGCTGGCATTATATTTGACAACCAGATTGGGGCGGGGGTTCTCACTTACAAACCTAAAAAATGCTAAGAAGTTCTATCTGACCTATGCCTCCTCCATTCAAAAGCGTATTTCAGCAGAATTTGCCGTATCTTCAAAGAACAGGGAACGGGCGGCATTGCCTGATGAATTCAATAAAAGCCATTCACTGACTGACCTTTTCGTTTCAGCCCAAAAAGGACAGTTTTTGACTGACCTTTTTAAAGTCAGTTGGACGCATTACGTAGTGTTGATAAGGATAGAAAATACCAATGAACGCCGTTTCTATGAACTGGAAGCAGCAAGCAACCAATGGACGGTTGATGATTTAAAACGACAGTACAACAGCAGCCTCTACGAGCGGCTGGCTCTATCGCGGGATAAAACGGGAATCATGCGGCTAGCAAGTGAAGGTCAGATGCTCGAGAGGCCGAAAGACATACTGAAAAATCCGCTTGTGCTTGAATTTCTCAATATGGCAGAGGATTCTGCTTACAGCGAAACGGATCTTGAATCGGCAATTATCTCGAAATTGCAAAAATTCCTACTCGAACTCGGCAAGGGTTTCCTCTTTGAAGCACGACAGAAGAGGTTTACCTTTGACGAAAAATCGTTTTTTGTAGACATTGTGTTCTACAACCGCCTATTGCAGTGCTATGTCCTGATTGATCTTAAAACCACAGAACTAAAGCATCAGGATTTGGGGCAAATGCTGATGTATGTTAACTATTTTGATCGCCACGTAAAAAAAGACTTTGAAAAACCAACAGTCGGCATACTGCTTTGTCGTGAGAAGGATGACAACATAGTGGAACTCACACTCCCGGAAAATGCGAACATCTACGCTTCCGAATATAGTTTGTACCTGCCAGAAAAGACTCTGCTGCAACAAAAGCTCAATGAGTGGACACTGGAGTTTAAAGAAGCGCAGAGTTCCATAAAGCTGAAAACAAAAAACTGACAACCACCCATTAAATCCGCATGTCTATACTTCCTTTCCTGCAACAACACGCCACCGTTTTTGCCGGTTTAGGTAAAGGTTCAGGCAAAACTACGGCTCTCCGTTTAGCCCTGTCGGAAGCCCAAAAGTCAGGGCCGGTGGGTGTTTTTACCATCGGATTTGAAGTAGAAAAAACATCCTCATTAAGTCTCAGACAGGGGGATATAGTAATAACTTCTGCCGCACATGCCCGCTCAACGGAGGCAAGTCTGGAAATTATCGAAGCACTCCCTGGTCGTTCTGCCATTGGCCATCTGTGCATTTGTCGCGTGGCGCGGGGCGGGGTAGTTGCCTTGGTTGGTCCCGAACACTTCAGCCAGTTAGTATGGGCAATAGAATTTGTACGCCAAAAAGGTATGGTCAATTCAGTATTAATAGACGGAGCAGGGGGGCGGCTCACTCAGGCCGGGGCATTGCCTGACTGTCAGTTGGTTTACTGCGCCAGGGCAGACAACGCAAACTACAGGCGAGTGGCCGACAAGATTGACCTAATAGCCAAACTTGCGGACTTGCCGCTGGAAGATGGCGACAGGCAGGGCGATAACATCAAATATAGAGTTGACGGCCCTCTCACGGTTTCTATTCTTGATGGCCTGCAAAAAAACATTACACACATTTCCATAGAGACCTTCGCCGATTGTTTTTTAGACCCAGCTTCTTTCAGGTGGGCTTCTCAACACTACGAAATTATGGTCAGGCGGCGAATACCGCTATTGGGCTTTGTGGTTGCCCTGAAAAATGTTCGGCCCGAAGTATTCTCTGCCGCTGCTCCATCAGCGTCATCCAGAATAGCTTTCAATCCGTTAAACTGTCATTATGAATGACCTTGCCGCCTACGCCAATTTTCATGATTTCCGGGCCAAATTCAGGCCAGAAACCCCCTACGGACGGGAACTGCATGAAAAGCAGTGTCTGTATTTTGATATTGCCGAACTCGAAAAAATATACGACCAAACCGAAGTCCTACTGACCTTGCTAAAAGAGCTTCAGGACGAGCCATCCCGCCTGTCGCTAATCTCTCATCACCTCAAACAGCTTCCGAGATTTTCTGAACATGGACAATCTTCCTTCGACGAAATAGACCTTTTCCAGATTAAGAAATTCCTTCACAATTACCGCAGTCTGATGGAGCAGTTGCCGGAGGATACGCGTTCCACATTTGGCTTTGAGTACGGCTCCCAGGCTCTCGGAGAGCAATTGAATCTGGGACAGCAAAGCGCAGAAACTTTTTATATCGCCGATGAATACAGTCCTGAATTAAAAAAAATACGGGCCGAAATATCCCTGACAGATGCAGAAATAAGAGAATCAGAAGATAGACGGGTTGTAGAAATACAGGAAAAATTTGGATTCAGTTTTGAGGGCAGGGCATTTTTGCTGGTGCCTAAAGAATCACTAGTAGATATTGCCCTGGCGTCAGAACAAATGGTCATCGAGCCATACGATGACAAGTTGTTTTCAGTACGTCCCCTGGCCTGTATAAACATTTTGGCACTGGTAGACAAGAGGCATAAACTGGCCCAGCAGGAGCGTATCGTCGAAGCGTCTGTTCTGGAATCATTATCCATACAGGTTCATGCTGAAATGCCAAAATTGATTAGCTATCGTAATACCGTCCTGGCCTTTGATCTTGCGTGGGTACGGGCACGAATGGCACTCCAGCACGGCCTGACTCGTCCAAAGCTGCACACAAAAAATTCTATTCATATCCAAAAGGGCATCTATTTACCCTGCCAGTCCACTTGTGCCGAGTACGGAATTAGTTACACACCCCTGGATGCAATATTTGACAGTGCCACTGTTATCTTTGGCTCCAACATGGGCGGCAAAACAGTGGTACTGCAAACCACGGCGTTTCTTCAATTGGCAGCCCAGTCAGGGTTTTTTGTGCCAGCAGAAAAATTTATGACCCGCATATTTCATAATTTTTACTACATAGGCGAAAGGCATGGCAGCCCAAGCCAGCATGGTCACACCGGCCTGTCCGGTTTCGCCATAGAAATGCAGCAGCTAACGGAGGCTTGGCAGTCAATTAATGCAGACGAGAATGGCACGCTACTACTGATGGACGAATTTGCCAGGACTACCAGCTCATCAGAAGCCGAGGCCCTGCTTGCAGCAGTACTGGAAGCAATCTCGAAAAAATCTAATACATTGGCCCTCTGCTCCACTCACTTCCATCGCCTGCCGCGTATCCCTGACCTGAAATTTTTGCGGATGTCGGGGCTGAAACAGAGCATAGAGCTGAGAGCTGAGAAAATGAAGGTGGAGGTACCAGTATACTCCATGGTGGCCGGGCCAGACGGATTTGCCAGGGATGGTTGTCGTGGGGGCCTCGCGTATCCGAGCAGAGCGAAGGATACCGAGAATTTAGAAAAAACAGGGCCTAATGCCATAAGCGAGATTGCCAGACACATGACCTATAGCCTCGTACCCGACAACGGCAACCAGTGTTCAGATGCCATAGCCGTTGCCAGGATGCTTGGCGTGGATGGAGGGCTGGTTGATAGGGCGGAGGAGTTTTGGACTAGTGCAATGTAACACTTAAATGTTGCATTGCACAAGGTATCAGGCGTAGCGTGGTAACAAAATAATGTAAAACATAAATCGCATTAATTTTGTGCAATAATGTAAAATGTACTTTGCATTAATGTAAAGGTGCCTTCGATGGACATGCTCTCGCAGACGGGCTTGGCTCGCCGTTAAGTGAACAACAAAAACGTAAATAGCTATAGTTCTTTGTAGTCAGGACAATCATTCCAGGCTGACAACCTGTTTTTTCGCAACTAGCCACTAGTGCAATGCAACATTTAAGTGTTACATTGCACTAGCAACCTGCAACTTATGGTAACTATAGACTACCAAAAGCAAAATCGCCGTATTAGGGTGAACCATGCAAAAAAAACTCGGTCTGCCAGATAGCCAGATAGCCAGAGCGCGCGACCTTGCCGTGCAAATTACCAAGCCGGTCATGGACTTCATCGCAGGGCACACCACAGTTGCAGTGGAGCGGGCCTCCCTGCGCCTCGTAGGGGCAGACGGCGCGGATTCCAATGGCGTACCAGTGCCAAATATTATCGTTGACCAGCTAAAAGGCCAACTCGGAAACGGAGCATTGCTGTGGTATATAAATGCCCTACTGAGGACGGGCCAGCCGCCCAGGGTCATGAATGACCAGATAGCAGATGGCCACAAGCTGACAGAGCATCCATTGGCCGATAGAAAGGCCATAGAAGCTAAAGGAATAGAACTTACAAACCTGCATCTATCTCGCATTAGTGCTAACAGACAACACAGGGAAAAAAAACTGGAGCATTTCAGAGGCAAAAACCATGACCCATTGTTATATGTCATTGTCGCAACCGGTAATATCCACGAAGACGTAAAACAGGCCCAGGCCGCCGCCTGGAAGGGCGCAGATATAATCGCCGTAATCCGCACCACTGCCCAGAGTCTCCTCGACTACGTGCCGTACGGAGCCACCACTGAAGGATTTGGCGGAACCTATGCCACCCAGGAAAATTTTCGCATCATGAGAGCCGCCCTCGATGAAATATGCGAGCAGCAGGAAAGATACATATATCTTACCAACTACGCATCTGGCTTGTGTATGCCTGAAATAGCTGCAATGGGTGCGCTCGAGCGGCTGGACATGATGTTAAACGATTCCATGTACGGCATCCTCTTCCGTGACATCAACATGTATCGCACATTCGTTGATCAGAAATTCAGTCGCATAATAAACGCATACGCCGGAATAATTATTAATACCGGAGAAGATAATTACCTCACCACGTCAGACGCTGTAGAAAAGGCTCATACAGTGCTTGCCAGCCAATTTCTCAATGAGCGTTTTGCAATCGAAGCAGGATTGCCATCAAAGCAGATGGGGCTGGGCCACGCCTTTGAAATTGACCCCGAGATAAAAAACGGATTTTTGATGGAAGTCGCTCAGGCACAAATGGCAAGGGAGATATTTCCAGAAGCCCCCCTGAAGTACATGCCGCCAACCAAGTTTATGACTGGCGATATTTTTAAGGGTACCGTGCAGAATGCATTGTTCAATTTTGCATCAAAGCTCACCGGCCAGGGCATCCATCTGCTGGGAATGCTTACCGAGGCCATACACACCCCCCACATGCAGGACAGGGCACTGGCACTGGATAACGCCAGGTATGTGATGAATAATATGGCCGATTTGGAGTCAGAAATAACTTTCAGACAGGACGGCTATATCGTAAAGCGTGCCCACCAGGTATTGAAAGAGACAGTCGAATTTCTGGAGACTGTCGCCAAAACTGGCCTGATGGAGAGCATGGAGCAGGGGGCATTTGCCGACATCAAACGCCCCAGGGATATGGGCAAAGGTCTTGACGGCCTGGTAAAAAAAGGCCCTGACTACTGGAACCCGGTAGAAAAACAGTTGATAGAAGTGAGCCTCCGCGGCGGGGGGCGTGGGGGGGTGTGGAGTGGAGCATAGCGGAACGACCCCACCCACAAAGCATTCAGAGGCTATTTGCTGTAGTGCCTGTATCCGTTAAGTGAACAACAAAAACGTTAATAGTTATAGCCAGAAACGGAGTCACACAATGCACATCAGGTCTTACGGCGACACCCTCAATGACGGCGCAGTGCAGCTCTCCTTTACACTGCCTGTCCCATGCAACGCAAAAGGGAGCGAGGCAGCCCGCCAGTACGCAGAAAAACTGGGATTCAAACACGTTGACATAGTACACAGCCAACCCATGGCTGACGGGTTTTCATTCTATATTGCATACGGAAAGACTGAAATAAGCATTGACTACAGTCAAATACATGTTGAAGAAGCCACCGGCGAAAAGTTGTACACCATGCAGGAGGCCTGTGATGTCATCCAACAGCGTATTGGCCGAAAAATAGTGATAGTGGGCGCATGCACAGGATTTGATGCCCATACCGTTGGCATAGATGCCATCATGAACATGAAGGGCTACAACCACCACTACGGCCTCGAGCGATACTCAGAGGTAGAGGCCCACAATTTGGGTGCGCAGGTTCCCAACGAAAAACTGATCGAATATGCAGAAAAAGTTAAAGCGGATGTCATCCTCGTAAGCCAGATAGTCACCCAGAAGGACGTGCATATACAAAATCTCACCGAATTTATTGAATTACTTCAATCCATGGGAATACGTGAAAAATACATCCTCTGCATCGGCGGTTCCCGCATAAGCAATAAAACAGCCGTTGAACTGGGCTTTGACGCAGGCTTCGGCCAGGGGACTTATGCTGAACACGTAGCCACCTTCGTCATAGACCGCCTTCTGGACAGAGCCTAAAACTTAGAGTTTAGTTTTTTCTTGTTGCGCCCTTCGGGCGCATTGCTAAGTTCTAAGTTCTACCTCCGGTGTATCCTCCGGTGGCCCCAATTTAGGACTGGGTGGGAACCATACATCCCAAACGGCCTTATGCTTGGCTAAGTATTCCCTGAACCAGAAATTCATATTGGCGGCCAGTCCTATACTCTGCGTGCTATTCGACACACCGTACGCCTCTAACCCTAGTTTTTTGGCAAGGTAAAGGGTACGGGCGATATGAAAATCTGACGTGGCAACCACAATGCTCGTTTGTCCGAAGACCATCCTGGCCCGCTTCAGGCTGTCGTATGTGCGCCTTCCTGCATAGTCGCTGACGATCAAATTGGCAGGCACACCGCGCTTTACCAGCCATCGTGTCATTGCCTGCGGTTCATTGTAATAGCGGGTTCTGTTATCCCCTGACACAAGTATCCATGCAACCTTTTTTTCGATATACAAATCCAGTGCCACCTGCAGCCGCCCTTCCAGAACCTGAGTAGGCTCACCATTTGACCTCACCCCTGCACCCAGGACTAGTAACGGTAGCCCTTTTGGGAGCGATTCAGATGTAATTGGCCGATGAGCCGCAGGGAACTTAAAGCAAAACCAAAACACATCAATTAGTGTTGCCAGGATTATGGCCGTTGCCGGAATCCAGCAAATCGGTTTTTTAATAAATTTGGACAAGGCAAATTTACCCATATAGGTTAGCATAGAGCCTTATCGCTCTGTTTTTGTACGAATCTTTTTCCGAGAAGAGCCAATGCCAAAAAAATCCAGCAATTCCGCCACCCTTTTTGCCCAGGGGAACATCAAAATCCCTGCAGCCAGGTTCTCAACTTTAAGTTCTAAGCTCTCAGTTCTAATCGCGGTTCTCCTGTTTTCCGCAGCCTGTTACCGTGCCACAGGGTTTGAAAGAGCAGCCCTTATAGCCCAGGAAATTCCGGCTGTTGGTGGCGACCGGATCCCGGGCCTCAAGTCAATGGCAGGGGCAGGGGATTATTTTATCGGCAACGACTTCGTGGCCCTGGCGGTTGACGGATCGCCGCTCTCCGAAAGGTCAGGCATTGCAGGGGCACCGGGTGGCGGCAGCATTGTTGACGTAGGCTACATTGCTTTGAATACAAGCTATCGCAGAGTCCAGATGCCATGCGACATGTTGGATCGCATGACCACGGTTATCAATCAGGATCCTGACATATCGCTGGTTTTATACGAATTTAAGACAATCAATGAAGTTACGGAATCCCGGCTGGAAATGCGCGGACAGATTCACGACCCCAAACACAAACTTTCCGGAGCCACCTGGGATAACCGCGATTTTGTCCTTGATGTTTCAGCCCTCACAACGATCAGCCTGGGTAGCATGGACAGAGTGTTCGCTATAGAGACCACCATCACTAACCATCGCTCCAACGCAATAGAAATCCGTAACATTGGCGACTTTATCTTCCAGCGCGGAGGAGGCTTTCGCATCCTCGCCCCCGCCAACGAGGATAAAAACGGTGTCCCGCTATCCACCTGGGGTGTGGATATTCCTGGTACCGACTTTTCAGATCCGCTTACTACCAGTGTGCGTTCCGGCCCGATTGCCCTTATGGGAACAGAGCCAGGGTCGAACACGGTTGATTGCCACGTTACCTTAGGGCTACGGCCTGCCGATGCCGAGCAGTTTTTAGTCGCATCAGACCCCCAGGACAGTCTCTTTGAAACCAGACCAATATTTCCAGAGCGTTTTGTAGCCGGTAGCCTCGATACGGGCATTCCCCTGAGTTCAAATGGAAGCCTTACCCACAAGCGTTTTTTGCACATCAAGGGCGGATCAAGCGGTCAGGGCGAGTATTCGTTATTGTTGGTAACTTCGAGTACCCCCAACCAGGCCACCGGAATCATGAACGACATGATTGCAGATCAGGCCAGTCTGTTTGAAACAAAAGTTGGCTTGTTGCGTTTTGTCGTGGAAGGGACTGCCATTCGTTCCGGCCCTACCCCCTCCGAATTGCGCTTCGAGCGTTATACAGGGAATGGCGATCCCGCCACAGATGAAACATCAGCAAACTGGCGGCTGGAGAGGCTGGAGTGGATGGAGCCGGTAGAGACATCGGATTACTATTCAGACTACTACTACACACCCTCTACTTCATTCGGCATTTTGCTTCCCGAAGGCACATACCGGATAGTTTCCAGAAATATCAACCACTCAACTACAATGCAGGTGGGAACAAACGCAAATAATGAAGACAGGCCCTTCACAGAGGCTCCAATTACTTTGGATGAAGATACGGTATTTATTCTCGCGGAGAGCATCAGCCCCGAACGTTCAGAAGTTTTTTCACCCTATGGTTCCAGAATCGCCGTTGCGCAGTCAGCCTACTTTATACTCACCCGCGGCAACGATTCCTATTCAGGATTCGTCCAGCCGATGAGGTTTACTTTTTCTGGAATAGGAGATTCCACAGACCCCCACCAAAGGAGGTTCAGAGTACTGTCGGCCACATTTGACCCCACTTCAGAGCTTCCCAGGCCAACAACCGACCTACCAGGAAATTTCCACTTCATTGGCGGCAATTCCGGCTTTGGTGTCCAAATGTCAAATCCCATATCCATGTGGACAATACCGGGGGACTACCAGGCATATGGGACACGGGGGCCGCTCTCCACCCTCGAGTCATTTCTGATAAACTCAAGACCAGCATTTGGTTCTACATATACAGCCCTCACAGTATTCCAGACACCCCTGCCAGATGGATGGATAGCCTTTGACACCCCAGGGCCATCCATGGCCACGAGTGGCGGGATGTTGCCAGGTGAACAACTCGCATCTGCCTTAGCAGAAGGCATCAACGTTGTGGCCCGTACAGAAATAGATCACCAGACCAGCAATGACGATCTGTACAGAGACATCAGGTCGGAGCTGGATTACAACGAAGACTATGTCGAAGCGATAAACAACGACCCGCTGATAATAAGTGCCCGTACTTCAAACCTGGATGCTTACGGCACAGTTACTGCCTTTTTTACCCCCTTCGACCCCGAAGGCCGCAATGGCGGAGCCAGGCCGTCCAGAGGATGGACACTGGCAGACTTCTTAAAACAGGCTGACGGCAAGTACAACGTAATACACCGCCCCAGAGGCCCTGAAGGCATCTTTACAAAATCGGGCTTCGATCCAGGGTTGCCCCTGGCACTTGCCGCTCCATGGTGGCATCAATCCAGCCCTCTCTCCCTTGGAGTGACAAATGGACAATTTGATGCCATCGAGCTGATCAACGCCGGAACAATAGCCAACGCTGGCATCGACACATGGTGGTCTGAATACAAGTCTGTGCGGAATGACTGGTTTGCCCTCCTGAGCCAGCAGTTGCCAGACTCTTACACAAAAGCCCTTGGGTTTTCCTCCGGTAAATACAGCCAGGACACACCAGTGGGTCTCGCAAGGACATACATCAACATTGGCTCCTCAGAGATAAGCCAGACCGAACTCGACCCCATTCTCCAGGCACTAAAAGTTGGTGCAGCAGTAGCCTCCACAGGGCCAATGCTGGACATCTCCATCAACGGCTCTGGCACAGAAAGCATCGGCCCTGGCGGCCTGGTTGCAATCAGCGGTTCACCTGCCGCCATTTCCCTGAATATCACCATGCTTGCCACAGACTGGATGCCGGTTGAAGAGCTGAGAGTCATAGTCAACGGCCAGGTAGTAGTCACAATCGCTGACCCCATGTCTGCTCTTGAACACTCCGAAGAAGACTACAGATACTTCACAGGCACAATTCAAGTGCCCCTCCCATCCGGCAAAGATGCCTGGCTGGTGGTCGAAGCCGGCGTACCCCTAAACACTGCCGGCCCCTATAAGCCAGGTACCCCCTGGAACATCCAGATGAAAGGCATATACCCCATAGCGATCACCAACCCAATATTCCTGTCCCTGACACCGGGTTCCTATACACCACCAGGACTGTAATACTGAGCTGCAAAGTTCTAAATTCTAAATTCTAAACAAATGTCCCAGGATTGGATTCCAGAACATCTCCCGGAAGACCTTGACGCAGAGAGGTCTCTGATAGCCACCTGCTGTGCCCCGGGCATGGAGCAGGAGGCAGCCGAAATTGCATTCAGCCTCACCGAAGAAGACTTCGTACATCCAGCCCACAGAGCCATATTCAGGGCAATGACGAGGCTGATAGAAGCCAACCTGCCAATTAACGCACTTACCCTCAAAGACACACTCGCCAATGCCCAGGACTTGACCCGTGTAGGCGATTTTGCTGGCATCGTTGAAGTATTGATTTCGGAAGAAGTACAGAATCCTCAAGTCCTTGCCGACATATTGAGGCGGAAGCGAAAGCATAGAGACCTCATACGTCTTGGCGCACAGCTAACAAGAAGAGCAGCCTCCGAAGAAGACACCCCAGAAATTCTGGTTGAACAAGCCAGCCAGGAACTCTTCAGAATAGCCCAGGGCCAGGACACCAGAGGATTAGAGCCAATCTCCAAAGTGATGGACGAAGCCTACCAGAACCTCCTCGACCGTCTCCAGGGCGGAGGGTCATCCGGCGTACGAGTAGGTTTTTCGCGCCTTGACAACCTGACTCAGGGCTTCCAGCCTGGTAACCTGGTTGTCCTCGCCGCCAGACCGGGCATTGGCAAAACCGCCCTGGCCCTCAACTGGCTGTTGCACGCATCAGTAAGATTCCATAGACACGTAGCATTCTTCAGTCTCGAAATGAGCAAAGAAGAAGTCAGCAATCGCCTCATCTCGTCCCATACGCAGATAGACCTCAAATCTGTCATCCACGGCCAACTGAGTGATGACGAGCAGAATGCAATACTCAGCGGAAAAAATGAACTGGGCCAGTATCACATCTACATATGCGACAGGGCCGCCATCACCATCAGAGAAATAACTGCAATGGTTGACAAGCTCTGCACCCAGTCCAACCAAAAATTAGATTTGGTGATAGTTGACTACCTGCAACTCATCTCCAGCCCACAAGACAGCCGTGGTGCCAGACAAAACGAAGCAGTCCGCATCGGCGAAATTAGTCGCGCATTAAAAATACTTGCCAAAGAGCGCAACATACCGGTAGTCGTACTCTCCCAGCTAAACCGCGAATTAGAGCATGGACAGGGCAGAAGACCGCAGCTCTCAGACCTCAGAGATTCAGGGGCAATTGAGCAGGACGCAGACATAGTCATGTTCATCCACCGAAAAAAAACCAGGATAGAAATGGAAGACGAAGAGCAGGACAAGAGTGTCGAACTCATCATTTCCAAGCACAGAAACGGTCCTACAGCCATAATCCCACTCTGGTTTGAACCCCAATTTACCCTATTCCGCGAGTTAGAGCGTTACATAGAGCCAGATGGTAATATCGGCCAACTCTAAGCCCAAAAATTCTGGGTTCAAATCTGAGCCATTTTCAAAACCCCGAGGGGTTTTGAAACAACGGAGTTGGTAGGCTGCGCCAAAATAAAGCAGACCGCGACTTTGGAGCGGACAGCGAAATGGCGGCGCAGACGTACAACCAGGTTTCGCAATTACCTCTCCAAAAAAAACCTTGACTCATCTCCAGACCACCCATAGAATCAAAAGAAGGGGATTTGTTTCAGGTTCGTCCGGTCCGTTTGACTTAA
>Ga0082212_10004448_pt1 | contig 19445 bp, 20 predicted proteins | sample TergutNt197P3_FD_71548 | JGI IMG/M metagenome (GOLD analysis project Ga0082212, IMG submission 71548) | Neocapritermes taracua P3 segment gut microbial communities from Petit-Saut dam, French Guiana - Nt197 P3 | ecosystem: Host-associated > Arthropoda: Insects > Digestive system > Gut ... | reverse complement strand
TATTATTTTGACTTTTGGTGTATCACCACGATTTATCGTAAACTTAATTTATTCCGATCAACAAATCTGATACCTTGAGTTTTCAACCTCGAATCACGTTCCCGCACCGCCGAAACTATTTACTCACGAGTTTTACGATATTCATGCCATAAGAATTAATTAATGGTTCGCATACATTACAAGGTATTTTGTTGCTACCATGTATGCCGGAGGTGCTATTTGGACCACGAACATTAGCAGTAGAAATATTCGCACCGGTTAAGTCTATTCCTTTATTTCTAGCCGCTGATATAGCATTAACCTCAGAACATTGTCTATCAAAATCATTTGTATTCCCTAAAACATCTAATCTGGTTTGAACCTCTGCGGAATGCACTCCCTGCTGATTAACACCAACAATTCGTTGACCATCGCTAGTCTCTATGACACTAACTGTATTAGGGCGCTCTTTACCTGGTAGCGATTGAAGATTATCAGCTTCAACTTGAGCTGGAGTACGATTTGGCCCCATAGAAGAACATTCAGCTAACCCAAGCGGATCAATCCATGTGTTCGGATCGTGAACATACCCATACAACGTCGGATTGCCGCCGGCCAATCTAATCGGATCTTGCTGCGTATACATGCCGCTCTCGGGATCGTAGTACCTGAATCGGTTATAATAAAGACCACTGCTCAAATCATGGTACTGTCCCTGATAGCGGAAGGGGATAAAGTCAACTTCTCCGGTGAATTCTATTATCCGGCCATATATATCATGTTCTGCAGACCAAATACACTTTCCATCTGCATCATAAGCCTCAACAGGCGTACCAAGGTAATCACTAACTATGCTATAATTTGCTTCACCAGCGATTTTGGCTGTAGGTACAAACCAGTCGTCAAAAACCCATGTTATAAGCTCTTCATTTTCCAGTTCATGTAACGGGTTGTTTTTGTCCCAAATAAACTCTATTATCTTTTTCGGTGTTTGCTTTTCAATACGCCGCCCTAGCGGATCATACTTGAATGCGACTTCCGTGCTGCCAGGCAGAACAACCTTAGACAACATGTCATTACCATAGTACTCGTACTGCCAAACATCACCATTTGCGGCAACCTTACATATAAGATTCCCTTCCACATCATAAGTATACTCTGTACCTTTACTGATGAGTTTGCTCTGCCCATCCTGAAATGTACTCTTTAGCTCATTAGTGTTAACATTTGATTGCTCTAAGCGACTTCCTGTGCCGTAAATGCGGTCTGTTTTATCCTGCATCTCATATAAGTTTCCGACTTCATCTGCACTGCGATGTATGAATGAAAAGAGGTCATTGCTTGACCAGATAAGATTGCTAAATTCGTCATAACCATAGGTGATATATGTGCCGGTCAGCGCATTTGTTACTCTCTTAAGTTTATCATTTATATCCCAATCGTATTTACGACATCTAGTATCTTGTTGACGGCTCTTTACACTGTGTTGTGTTGGTCTGCCGGTTGCATCATACTGCAAATGGCTTATCACATCGCCAGGTAGCATTCGTTCTATTTCCTGACCCAGTTTGTTATATTGCATCTGAGCAGTCCACGCAGAGTTCTCAGCCTGTGATGCTGCGACATGCGATGCCCTTCCCATCTGATTGCGCTCCACGTCAATTTTTGCACCCAAACTGCTACTGATCTGTATGCGGTTGCCCAGCTTATCATAAACACTTTCAACCCAGTGATCGTTCTGCCATTCCTTGACGATTTTTCCTATAGGGTTGCGCTCGAACTTCAGTGCCGTGTGTCGATTTGCTGCCTCAATAAGTTCACTGTTCTTATTGTAGCCAAACGAATCCCATGTCCCATCATGATAGTCGGCACGGATAATATTACCAAGTGGATCGTGCTGATATCTTGTGAAGCGGTTGCCAGGACGCTTTACTTCCTGCAATAGTCCAGAAAAATCACGCTCATATTCACGTGTGACGCCATCATATCCAACTTCTTTTGAGATATAGCCCTTTATGTCACGTTCAAACTGATAGATTTCCCCTTTTTCATTGATGATAGATACAAGCTGTTCCTCGGTGTTGTAGTTGAATTCGACCTTTCTCCCACATTGTATCCTGGATTTCAAGTTACCCAGAACCGTATATTCGAACAAGACTTCAGTTTGTTTATCCCTTGCACAAACGACATCATCATAACTGTTATATTCGAGTTGTATTTCATTCCCGTCTGCCAGGGCCGCTTTCACTAAGCGGTTCAGTGAATCATATTGATTTTTCCGCACAGCACCCAACGGATTTATCGCGCAGGTACAGTTACCCCGGCTGTCGTATTCCCAACTTGAGAATGATCCGTCCGGCAGGTTGACTTGGCTGAGGTTGCCGTCTGTTCCATAATCCAAATATATAGTATCACCCACAGCGTTTGTGACAGTTTTGACCTGTTTGTTTTCGTTATATGAATATACAGTTTCTGTGCCGTTTTCATCAATGCTTATCTGAAGGGTATCGTCATCATTGTATACCCATTGTTTACTTGCGCCTTCCGGATTTGTCTGAGAAATTAGTCGTCCAAACTCATCATGCTCAAACGTGACTGTACTTCCATCCGCACGCTCAATACCGATCAATTGAGAGCGGTCATTATATGTATATGAAGTAACCCGCCCTTCTTCATCAATCTCGCGCACCAGTTCATACCGTTCATTATACTCTTTACTTGTTTCTGAGTCATCAGCATAGACGGTTTTTGTGCAGAGTTTTCGTTCGTCATAATGATATTCAATTGGATTGCCCAAGCTATCCGTAACTATATTATAATGCTCATCATCATGGTATTCAAACCGCCTGTAGAGTACGTTACCATCACCCCATGTTTCCGTCACGCGGGCGCCGGTTTTGTTATTATCATATTTCCAATAAAACGAGTTCTTGTTGCGGTCAGTCTTCTGAACCATAAGATGGTTTTGATAGATCATACAAGTAGCTTGACCGGCTGCGTCGATGACTTCGGTCAAATCCTGTTGATTATTGTACCGATACTGCACTAGCACATGGCTCCCAAAAACGACTTGCGTAATGCGTCCGGCTGAATTTGTTGTGACGCCGAGTTCACGTCCGGCACTATCTGTAATTTTCGCTAGGTAGCCCTTATTGCTATATTTTACCAATATATTATGACCTTGGGCATTGCAAATAGTAGCCAATTTATATTGCGTATATCCATTATCACTTTGATAGAGCAGATAGGAATACCGGGTTTTGGGATCAAAGAGACAAAAATGATCTGTTTTTCTTTGCAGAAGCAAACCTTCTTTATAATCGAAAAACTCATCACCAGGCAGCAGATAAGGAAATACTGCTAAGCGGCCATCAGCTAGAACTACATTGATCTGTTTTTTTTCAGATATATCCAAACCCATTTCAAAGTTGCAGCTAAAGCCGTGACCCAAGTGACCGATAGCTCCGCTATTGCTATACCAGTTTCGGCGCCAAATAAGAGGGATCGGACCCGGCAGTTCGAAATCCTTGATATCTATTACCATTGCGCCGGTTACGACATTTACCGGATCTCCGGTGCAGGTTTGCTGGTCTGGCCTGGTTGCAGAATCACCATCTGCTTCTTTTGCACCCTGTTCGCCACTATCACCTTCAGCATTAGCGCCATCTTTGGCATCACCTTTTTTCCCGGATGCGCCGGTTTTATTATGAGCGCCCGCGATACCCAACAAAACCAAAACACAATTAGTGATGGCTACCTGTAAAATTTTTAATAGACTCATACGCAGCCTCCCCTTTTGTGGTAGTTTAATTTTCCTTAATGGCAGGGCTTTTGATATCTAAGCCGGCGGGCTTGATCTTGACGGAACTGCCGCCGCTTTTTACCTCTACGGCGGCATTACCCGATTCAACCAGCTTTTTACCTGCGGAAGTTTTTAGATCCGCTAGGGCTGCCAGGTTCAGCTTTTTGCTGCTGGCGAGTATGGCATCGCCCTTGCTTGCCATATTTAGCTTCATAATTGATGCCAGGCTGATGCCTGTAAAGGTTTCCATAGCCATGAGATTGCCCATGTTATTTAGGACAATAGCATTTTTAGCCGACTCCATGAGCTTATTGTCGGTGGAAAGCATCATGTCGTCTTTGGATGTCAGAGCCAACTTGGCGGTGGACGACTCAATATTAGTGTCATTGACGCTCAGCAGGTTTATTTCCTGATCCGTGTTGGCGGTCATACCGCTTGCCGGCTCGATTTTTATGATATTATCCTGGCAAGTCACCTCAATTGAAGCATCTGCATTTATTTTCAGGTTCTGCCTGACATCAATAAACATGTTGGCCTCGGTTGTAATGGTCATGTCGTCTGTGCTTTTAATTTCTAAAGTCTGATCGCTGAAGATTTTGATCGGCTTTAGGGTATAGATCTCAATACCGCTGTCTTCGTTGATCCTGATATAGGTTTCATCGTCCTTACCGGTGATCAGAACCTCTTTCTCTTGCAGCTTGACCTCCTTGCCATAGGGGGTCCGCAGATATTTTACCAGAGGGTCGCCGGTTCTGCCCGTACCGCTCTGCCTCATCGAAGAGGAAGCATGGGCGTCCTTTTCATTCTCGGTAGGGAAGATCAAAAAGACGGTATCGCCCACTTCCGGCATTACATACCAGCCGGTATGGCTTTCCGGGCTATAGTCTGTGGCATATTTGAAGAACTGGACCGTACCCGGTTTGTAGTCAATATGCAGATCCAGCTTCACATCATCATCTTGGGCTACCTGAACAATTCCGGCCAGGGCCAGGCCGGTGATATTACGGTTATAGAATTTGGGTTCGGTAATGGCGTTTTTTGAGGCCAGGGTATATAAACAGGAGACAACAGCGTGTTCCAAGGTCAGTACAGCCTGACGCACATACAGATCCTCTTTGTTTAACATCACTTTTTCCCCTACGTCATACATGCCATAGGAGAAATCATCGGTTTTTACTTTGTACAAGGTGATGCTGCCTTCATCCAGGGGCTGATCATCATTGGATCTGGAGCGTAATAAGTCAAAATCTTTAAAAACGGAAAAATTGGCTGTTTCTATCTCTCCGGCACAGCTTCCGTCTTCCACCCCAAAATTAAATTCCGGTTCATCGCTTGTGGATATCGACGTCAGTACGTCCTGGGTGTGGGAAGCCAGCCTTTTGGCAAATTGCCAATCGGTTTCATCATACTGTACCAGTATTTTCCCCACAGATTGGGCATCCGCATGATAATTAACGGAACCACCGCCATCGCTGATTATCGCTTTTACTATATCCTGATATGTGCCCCCGGTGTCCTGAAAGGCTCTTTTATGCCTCTTGGTATCCAGCTTTATGGTATGGGATATGGCACGCGCTTCCAAGTAATAGACATCGTCCACACTTGTGGTCACTACACTCTCTAAAATGCCGCTGAAAAAAACAATGCCGTCTGCTTCACATTTGATATTAGTGGATTCGGTAGCATCTGTGACCGGCAGGTATTGCCAGTCTTTTTTAGCGACGCCCTTCACATAAAGCGTAGCATGTTCGTTTAGGTTCCTCTCGATCCTTAGTTCCTCTATGCTATCAAATTCAAAGGGGGCAACCGTAAAAGTGCCGTCATTAATAGGTTTCATGCTTGCTTCACCCCGCTATTCGCTTATTATACTTTCTATTTCAATAAATACTTTTTCAACCAAGTCTTCGTCCTTATCTTCGTCTTCTTGATCCTCGTCCTGCTCATCTTCCTCTTGTTCATTGTCTTTATCTTCTTGTAATGCCATCGCATAAATAAACAGCTCATCGCCATATTTTTTCATCGAACCAGTCCTCCGTTCATTCAGCTAGTCTAACACTACCGTTTCCCAATATACTCCAATTTCTTGAAAGGATTCTATACTTTTAGGTATTGTTTCCCCTTCTACATCATCCATTGACCGGCCCGGAGTTGAGTATTTTTCAACATAGAATTCAAAGGGCTTGTTGGGGCGAGCCGCAAATAACTTGTTAGCCAAGTCTTGATCTTTCATAGCGATCCGTGTATCAGTTCTGATCTGATTCCTCAATTCACTTGCCTGCTTTGCTTGGTCTGCAAGCGGTTTTGACTTGTCGAGCCTATTGGGGATATCATCTAATTGTTCGTGATACCATTTTCGTGCTTCCAAATTGTCAAGGCTTCCCCGCAATTCTCTGTTCAGTATGTTTTCTATTTCATTCTGATAGCTTTTGTATGGTCAAACGGTTGTAATCTATCATTGCCAAGAAAAATTCCTCAAAATTTGGATATCTGTCAACCTCTTCACCTGCAAACCAGATAATTATACCGGGCTTTGAAGCTGTTTGTTTTGTTATGACAAACAAGTCTTTATCAAACCTTGTAGCTGCAATGGGCAGCAGGTCTTCTCTTTGAAAACCGGATGACTCAATAACACAATCTTCTACTGCGTCCAACAATGAAAAAATATATTGCATAATATGAGGGTTTGAGAGTTCTTCTGTACCAAAAAGATCAACTGTGTGGTAAAAGCCTTTCCAGCCATTTGCTGCTCTCAGGAAGTCGGCATATTGTGAATCTATGGCATAACCTAAATTGATTTCAGCGTTTATCAAATCTACTTCATCAGCCGCCACTTCCGGAAAAAAATGGGGCAATATCTTATTGGTGTCTTGCTTCATAAGCTCCTCTTTGACATAGATCATAGTTACAATTTTATTTTGCCAAGCCTCACTCATAGGTTAATTCCCTCCATTAAAAATGAATTCTGTTGGCTTAAAGCCTATCGGGTAGCGATTGGATTGGCCGCCTATACTGGTATTGACCGTAGGATCAAGATCCAACCAACTATGTGGTTGGGCGGTTCCTGTCCATGTAGTATCCGGAACATGTCCGGCATGTCCGCTATATGGGGTACCTGCGGCACTGGCTCTTGCTCTCTCCTGGGCGGCGGCAAGGCTGGCGCTATCCCTTAGGTCACCCTTTGTAGATACTCTTCCGGTAGAAGAAAGTGCTCCATCTTTCAGCGCTTCATTGGATCCGTCTACATAATCTTGCACTTGCTTGACTTGTTCAGGAGTAGCATTCGGCGGCGGTTTTACCTCAACAGGACCACTCATTGCTTTCTTTGGTCCTCCTTGACCGCTATCTTTTATCGTGATCATACCTTGACCAAAGGTGCAGAGTATTTTATCCTTATGTGTCAGGGCAGGCATTTTGTCTATCCTGACATTAGCCATGCCGCCGATCCAAACAGTGGTTACCGGGGTACAGGGCATTTGCTGCAGCACCCCGTTTGCCGCGGCAGTGGCGGCGGCTACGGTGGGGTTGGCCATTGATTTGCAGGTTCCGAAGGGCATGATATTGACCATCGGCTTGGCATCACCGATATTAGCCTTGAATTTTCCGCCCGACTGTACCCGGTGCTGCGGCGTCATCATCAGCTTGCTATCTGCTGAGCCAAACGGACATTTCAATGTGGCCCCCATATAGACATATTCTTTTGCCATAAGTAAAACTTCTCCTTAATTCAATGGAGTCTAAATAAGTAAAATATTCAGCACTTTAAAATATATCTATTCGACATCAAACAAAAATCTCCTGTAAAACGCGACAAAATTACATAAATTTTTCCTAAAAGTATTATCAAGAAAATAGCAGCTAACCTCAGCTCTGCCAGCCGGTGCTGCTATTTTGAATGGGAGAAATAACTATGTAATAATTTACCATTTTGCATTATTAATGCTGTGATAGTCTTAATCATCAACCCCGATTCTTATTATCTCACCATTATCCTTGCGAAATTCAACATAAATCTCTCCGCCGTCAATAGTCCACATCTGTCCGTCTTCTGATATTCCTTCTCTCTCGAAAACATTATTGACCCTCCAGATCCCATTTTTTTCTTCGGCATCAAACTGTATATCCGGGTCCAAAAATGCATCGGGACAGTATTCTTCCAATAGCGCTATGCCGATTTTTAGCGCGGTTTTCTTTTGCTTGATAACATCGTCCTGCAAATCGATCACTCCTTTATTATTGCTGCTATTTGGATAGTTTTGTGCCTGGCGAAAAACCGTTTATGTTGCCCTCTGCAGAGGATCTCTGACTACTATAGATGTCGCCCTCCCGATTGATTAAATACATATGGTCTACCGGTCTCGTGCTTTTGTAATCGGAAGGGTTCGAAAAATTTAAATTCCCATCGGATCTCCAATGTGTGTGAACAGTTGCTACGGAATTTGAGGTATATTTATACCCTATTGTATTTCGCAACGGATCTTTATCAGCAGATGCCGGATCAATGGTCTTTCCGTTTTTGGCAGCTGTCATTGTAGAGTTCATAACATTTGAATAAGCATATTTGCCGTCTGCGTTTTTTTCAATTACAGCCCCGTATTCTTGCCTTTCAGTTTTAGATAATGGAGCATATTTATCGCCAAATGCTTTAACAGCATCTTCTTCACTCGAAAAAACGAATGCTCCTTCCTGGTTCGGGTCTTGCTTTCCCTCTGACTTATCTTCCTCAGGGATCGGTACTTGTCCGCTACCTTTGGCCTCGGTCACTCCAGGATCACCCATTTTTTCACCCCCCCTTTTTGCAATTCACAGTTCACAATTCACAATTCACAATTAAGTGGGTAATAGATTTTTTCATGATGCATTTACTGTTACTGTTGGATGCATCACATCGGTTAGTTTTGCCTTATTTCGGAGGCTTTCAGGTCCATTCCGCTTGAACCCAGGGTGACCGAACTGCCGCCGCTGGATAATTGGATCTTTTTATCAGCCTTGCCGATCAGTTTGTCACCGCTTGTCAGTTTCATATCCTCATCCGAACTGACAGATAACTCTTTACCGCTTTTGACTGTCGAATTGAAACCGCTTTGAAGCTTGAATTCGGTGTCTGTCGCTACGGAAATGCCTTTTTTCGTCAACTCGTCAAATTCCATGACATTACCGCCGCTTACCATAGTGATAGAGTCTTTAGCCTGGATATACAGCTTTTTATTGGTGGTGATCGTCATATCGTCTTCGCTTTCGATATTGATCTTGGATTCGCTGCTTATCAGGACCCGGTTGGGGGTTATTACCTCAATGCCCAAGCTGCCGCCGCCTGCGCCATTATCCTTATGGATGCGGACAAAAGTCGTGTCATCTACGGTAGAAATCAAAATCTCGTCTTTGTCCATCTTGATTTCCCGGCCATAAGAGGTCCGCCAGTATTTTACCATGTGGTCGGTAGTCCTTTCGGTATCCTCCTGCCTTAAGGAAGAGGCGGCATAGGCGTATTTTTCGTCCTCTATGGGGAATAAGAGCTGGACAATATCATTTTCTTCCGGCATTACATACCAGCCTGTATGATTTTCCATGCTATAGCCTGTGGCATATTTAAAGAAATGCCTTTCCCCTGTGTCTTTCTCCGTGCCCCGCTCTGTATTATCGGCCAAATCCAGTTTCAGGGTATCGTTTTCAACTTCCACTACCTTTCCGTCCAGGATCAGGCCGGTTATGGCCGGGTTGTAGAATTTGGGTGCTGAAATAGCAGTTTTAGGGCATAATGTATAGACAATTGTTAATGCCGCATTGATAAAAGACAGTGATAAATGGCAGACATGCAGATCGGCGCCGTTAAGATTCAGCTTTTCGCCGATATCGCAGACAAAAACATCTGTTTCAACGGTATACACTGTCACATCGTCCTCAGTCATTTTGAGTAAGTTGGCGCCTTTTTCCTTTTCAATGCTGCTGAGTGCGTCAAAGCATCTGATAGCGTTCAAGTTCTTGGAAATAGCATAATCCTTGGATTCCAGCATGGCATCGCCGCTATCGGGGGCGCCGAAGTGGAAACGGGGCGTATCGTCTATGATGGGTATCAGTACGTCATTAGTATGAGAAGCCAGCCTTTTGGCAAATTCCCAGTCGGTTTCATTGTATTGCAAGATTATATTTTCCACGGTCTGCGCCGCGGCATTGTATTCAACCGAAGCGCCGTGATCCGCGATAACCGATTCGACAATCGACTGATAATTCTGGCCGTTATCCTGGAAAGAGCGCTTATGTTTTAACGTATCCAGTAAAATAGTATTGGATACTGCAAACACCTCTAAACGGTATACGGCGTTGACGCAGGTTATTTTAATATCTTCCAGAAGGCCGGTAAAATAGACTTGGCCGTCATTTTCGCAAACGATTTTTACCCCTTCCGTTTCGCCGGTAACAGGTGTGAATTGTTTTTCATCCTTAATAATGCCGCAGGCATATAACCTGGAGTGTTCGTTCAGCTCTTTTTCGATTTTAACCTCAACCAAGCTCTCAAACTCAAACGGTGTGATTTTTATCTTTCCAACATCAATAAGTTTCAACCTCATCGCCTCCCCTAATTTAATCCTTTCACGGAGCGAAAGTCAGCCATTACGACCACTGGCCATCGACCACTGATCAGTGATCACTGACCGCCTACCTGCCATGGGTCACATGCAAGATCTTGCCGTCATTTTTTCTGATCTTGATTTCCGGAACGCCGCCAATCATATTTTCCGGCAAGGTTCCATACACTTCCCAGAACTCTTCTGCTTCGTTATATTCAGCTATAAAGGGTTTTTTATTGTTTATTGACTCCCCGTAAATAGGTAGCCATACCGCCTCTGCGATTTTTATTGCTGTTTCTTCGTTTGGGACAAAACCTTCATTGGGCACGTAAGTATTCATTATTTTTCCTCCAAAATTATTATTTATTTTGGTGTTTTAGGATCACGCGGCATATCTGTTGATAAAGTAGTTATTTTCTTGGTTGCATTATCGTACTTTTGTAAAGTTCCGCCGGGAGTTGATACATATATCGGTACCTTGCGACTATCTGAAACACTTTTATCAGCCGTTGAAAACTCTTCGCTTTTATACTTAGGATCATATCCGCCGTGAGAGTGGATTATTCCTGCCGATGTAGTTCCGTCAGGTACCGGTCCTATGCTAGCGCCTGCTTCGGTTCCTTTTAGGGGTGTCGTATACTTGTATTTGCCGTCTTCCATATAGAATTGCGATGAGTATTCCAGATTTTCATCAATAGATGTTTGATTAACTTCATTGGCCCAAGCTTCGGCTGCATCGTTCAGGGTATCATAGCCATCCCTTATTTGCCCGCAGTCCGTTATCTCAATCATTCCTCCGCCTGCCATACAGACAACCTTGCTGCTATCCAGCAAGGCATCCTCTCCTTGCACCTGATTGTCGGGTTTTCCTCCCAGCCATTTTAGGCACAGGGGAATACAGGGCTTGGGCGGAGAGGTTACTTTGCAGGCGCCAAATGGAGCTATATGGACAATTGTACAGTCTTTTACATTGGCTTTACGCTTTCCGGTCAGCTTCTCGATCCGGTCCGGCAACACTGTCAGTGTGCTGGTAGCAACTCCTAAACTGCATTTTAATTTTGCGCCGTCAACAACATATTTCTTGGCCATAAATACAAATTCACCCCCCAATCAGTCGATTTCTCTCCTTTGAACGCCGTTTTCGGGGCTATAATATATGTTAATTCGACGTAAAACAAAATTCTCCTGCATGATATGGCAAAAATGCCATAATTTACCAATTCGCTAATCCTCGTTTACCTTAGTAAACTTTACTCCTAATATGCAACGCCGCAGGACGCTTTCGGCTACTGCCATTCGCACAACAATAGAGCGAATTCCTTTTGGCGAGCGTGCCGTGAAGACGACCGGTGCATTGTAATTCGAAAAAGAAATACGTGAAACAATACCGTCATTGCGGAAAGCGGCTTGATAATCCGTATAGTGGGCCGGCCTGAACCGCCAAAAAACCGCCTGTTCCTGTTTTGCCAAATCCAAATAAACAATGGGTTCAAAAGCAAATTTAGGCATATACCTTTCTATTAACATTTTAAGTCTGTCGCTTATCAATTCGCTCCGCATATCATAATCAATATCACTAAAACGCCCCAAATCGGACGCAGCAATAACCGCCGCGTTTTCGTCCTTGGGTGCGGCAGGTAATAGTATGGTGCCGGTTGGTTCCATTACATAATAACGCATACTTTTAAACACTACTCCTATGCTTATTCCAATAAATTATAATCATCATTTGCCCATCATTGGCCATCACTGCAAAGCAGGCCGCTACTTCTTCCAGCCGATGCTGTTGTCAAAAATCGCATTATCCGTTATTGCCCCGGTAAAATCAGCGCCGGTCAGGCGGGCGCCGGTAAAATCAGCGCCGATGAGATTGGCTCCACTGAAATCAGCTCCGGTCAAATCCGCATAACGAAAACTAACAGGCAAAAACCCCACATGCCGCCATTCATTTTCATCCGGCAATCCGGTTTTTCCGCGCACATTAACTAAGCTGGCGTTTTTCATGTTGGCATAGGAAAAATCGGCCTCATATATAGCCGAATTACCTAAGCGGCAATTTTCCATTTGGGCATTATAAAAACTGGCGCCGATCAATGAACAGCTTTTCAGGGCGGCATCGTTCAATATAGCTCTTCGGAATTGAACGTAGCGAAATTCCGTAAAAGAAAAATCCCGTGAGGAAAAATCAAGATCGGCACAATCCTCAAAAACATATTCTGATTCCAGCCTTTTGGAAAACCAAGCTGCCAATGCGTCCGCGTTTTTACTTTTCTTTTGGCTGAAAACAGGCTCTGTTTTTGCCATATAATCCCCTATGCGCACCTTAAATAAATCATTTTTTGCGATGTCCGTGAATGGTTTTTCATCAACACGATCCACAATGGCAAAGCGGGCAATGTTAATGAGATAGGAGTAAAATTTGGGGAGGGCTCGGATCATGAAAGTTGTGATTTCTTGAGAAGAAACCTTGCCGATATAGCGTCTTCGCTGGGCAAGCAGTTTGTCCCATAGCTCGTCAAAATAGACAAAGAGAAAAGAAAGATCATATTCGCCAATCATGCGCTGGCCTTTGTCCAAATACCAATAATCACCATAAACCCAAACCTCCGCCACATACCGCCGGTATGCGAAATTGGAATATACCATGGTATATTCCAAATGGGATATGGCAGATAGGATCGATTTGTCTTGCATTTTTACTATATCTGCACACATTGCTTGAAAATGCTTCTCAAAAGCGGAAAACCAACTATGTTTATGCATAGTAAAAGAAGCCTCCGTTTTCAGGAGGCATTCGTTGCATAGAGTATTTGATAATTCAAGGAAGTCGGTATTCAATTGTATCAATCCTTTTTATCATACCAAATATTATATGTAGCTATCCTGTGCCATAATTTCTGGCTCTGGCATAAGGCAAACGGCAATCCCGCAATCCTCATCCTCTGTGTCATCAAACAGCAAAGCGTAGTCACCATTGCGTTTAAATAACAGTAATTGCGGCGTAAATCGTGAAAGAATTTCATCATCTTTGCTAACAATCAGGCATAACAAACTCTCCACTGTTTTGAGACGAGCATCTTTATTATCAGTGAAATCAACATAAGCATCTTCTTGCTCACAGCTGATACCATCTTTTTCAAAATATGCTTCTGCTTGAACAACGATGTTATATTCATTATCAAATAGATGTATATTGATTTTTTTCTCCCAGCCAAAGTTGAAAATAACATCTCCAAAGGATGAATTCTTCATCGTTTTAACACTCCTTGCTATCAGTCTTTTGCCCTTCCGCCTCGATGAGTTATATTTGCGTGGATTTCATTTGGAGCCTTTATCATAGTTTTCCTATCACAGCACTCGTGCCAAGTATAATTATTGTTTTCCCGCCATTCTCTAACTTTGATTGGGTTTACCCCTTTTTCTTTAGCTAGATTAATATCTGCTTTTGTAAAATTGTGTTTCTTTGCAATTGTACCACCTGTTTCAAACCCTTTTATTTCAACTTTTCCTTTGCTTACTTTACTAAAATCTGGCTCTCCGTTTTTAAAAGGGACGCCCGTAATGTTATATTTTTCAAGCAACTGGCCCCAAGTTAGATTATCCGGGTTGCTATATGGTTTTTGGGGTGGCTTACTTTTTTCTTGTGGCGTATAGTCTAAATCAGGAACCCATAGCGACTCTCCCCGTATCCCAATTCCATTTTCTGCCTCCTTGTCTACCCATTTTCCATTAGACTCAGGGCAATTACGATAGTCTGCTGTGATAATTTCTTTTGCTGTTTTTCCTGCACCTTTTTCATTCTTCTTTCCCGCAGCATTCAAGGTAGCTATTTCAGTGCCTTTCGGTGACTGTGAACCTGGAGTACTTCTAGGCATGGCTCCAAATAATACCAAGGTAATATGAGTGACGACTACCCTTATAGCCTCTAACAAACGCATACGCAGCCCCCCTTTATATGGCATGCCGTAACGCTCTATTGTAGAGCATATCTATATAGCAACTAACGTTATTTATAACGGTGGTGTTTTTGCATTAATTCTCTTTGATCATCAACGACCTGATATCCATCGAAGAGGTATCCATCATAATAGAGCTGCCGGCGCAGGCTATTTCTATCTTTCTGTCTGCTCCCACAATAATCTGCGCGTCATTACTTGTAACATTTATGTCCTCTTTTGATTTTATTCCCATATTTAGTTTGCTTTCGACAACCATGTCTTTTTCGCTGAGAAGGTGATATTCTTTGTCGGTGGACATGATGATGCCTTTTCCATCCTTTTCGTCCAATTCCATGCTATTACCGCCGCAGACCATATGGATATTGTCTTTGGCCTCTATATAGAGGTTTTTGCCGGAGGTGATCGACATATCGTCTGCGCTTGATATGAAGATTTTTGAACCGCTGTTGATCGATATTCTGTTCGGGGTTATTATTTCGATGCCTAGACTATTGCCACCCTCGCCGTTGTTTTTGTTGATGCGGATAAATGTATCATCATCTACGGCAGTCAGCAAGATCTCATCTTTGTCCATCTTTAATTCCCGGCCATATGAAGTCCGCAAGTATTTTACCATGTGGTCAATAGTTCTATCCGTAGTTTCCCGCCTGACGGAAGAGGCGGCATAGGCGAATTTTTCGTCCTCCAAGGGGAAAATCAATTGCACAGTATCGTGTTCTTCGGGCATTACATACCATCCGGTGTGATCTTCCATGGTGTAGCCGGAGGCGTATTTATAAAAATGCCTTTCATCCGTGTCCAGCTCCACACCCCGCTCCAAGTCTACGCTTAAATCCAGTTTTAAGGTGTCGTTTTCAACCTCCGTTACCTTACCGTCAAGGACAAGGCCGGTTATGGTGCGGTTGTACAGTTTGGGCCCGGAAACTGCTCTTTTTCCGCATAAGGTGTACTTTATGGTTATAGCCGATTCTACCAGGGACAGTGATAAGCGGCAGACGCGCAAATCAGCGCCGTTTAGGGTGAATTTCTCACCCAAATCACACAGATACTCGTCTGTTTCTACAGTATAGAGCGTAACATCATCTGCGGTCAGAGGATCGATTTGGGATACCATACTCCGAAGAGCATCAAAATCCCTGGATGTGCCGAAATTACCGGTTGCAAGTTCTGCTCCTCCTGCGTCTGTTGCCCCGAAATGGAAGGAGGGAATGCTTGCTGTTATGGGGATCAATACGTCCTGGGTGTGGGAAGCCAGGCGTTTGGCGAATTCCCAGTCGGTTTCATTATATTGGAGGATGATATTTTCCACCGTCAGCGGATCGGCGTTATAGGTAACGGAAGCGCCGGCATCAGCTATTACTTTTTCGACTATGGATTTGTAATCCTCACCATTATCCTGGAAAGCCCGTTTATGCTTGACAATATCCAGTAGGATCGTATTGGATACTGCATATACCTTCAAATGGTATACGCCTTCCACACAAGTAACATCAATGTTTTGCAGCACGCCGTCAAAATAAACGGCGCCGTCGTTTTCGCATTTGACATTTGAGCCTTCCGTCATACTGGTAACGGGCGTGAACTTGCTTTCGTCCTTAATGATGCCGCAAACATATAATGTGGAATGCTCATTCAAGCGTTTTTCAATTTTTATCTCCGTTATGGTATCAAACACAAAAGGCGTGACTGTGATTTTGCCCACATCAATCGGTTTCATGTTTCAAAATCCCCCTTTTCTCCTTGTTTTGAGCATCCTGATCATGCTCCCCCATCTCCTCCATCTCTTCCATTTCATCCGTCAGCACCATCGCATAGATGAACATTTCATCGCCGTATTTAATATTATCCATTGAACTTCACCTCGCAGATCAGAAACTGTTAGTCTTCTGCTTCACAAAACGCCTTATTAATGTCCAGAATCGGCGAAGTCAGCAGATAGTATTTCTTATTTTTGCTATAACAAAAATAGCTATAAGGAGAATCGTCATCGGGAAGTTCTCTTATTCCGATAGTTCCATCGGGGTATGTATGAAATTCGCCTGAATCAAAATCTTGGGTGCGTCCTATATTTAGTCTGATCACCCTATCATTAAAAGTAAGCTGGTAAATCTCAGTTAAATACTGATTTTTGCCGATATACTCTATTTGGGCATCAAGCAGGTCGAAAAATGCTTTCTTAAACAAGTCATATTCTTTGTCACTGCTTTTTACGCTGACTATCTCTTTTGATCTGTACGGGTCGAACTCCCTGTCCTTTAATTTTCTTTTGTAGCTTTCGAACATATTCTTTATGTTTGATGTTTCTATTGATTTTGCTGTAAAGCGGGTATAATCAAGAAAATCGTCCACGTCAATTCCCGCAAAATCATCGGCGCTCAGTCCGGTATTGTTCTTTTCAATATAAGATAAAAATTCTTCCTTTGTCAGTCTATCCCCATTTGGCATAACCTTTTCTCCTTCCGCCTTTGATTGGGTCTCGTTTTTTTCCGTATTTTCTTTTGGTGTAGTATTTCCACCTGCTGTTTTTGTTTCCTCTTTTGGTATTACTTTTCCTTCAGATAGTGCTGTTTCGGACTTTGACATTTGATCATCCTCTGTTGGATTTGCCTCTTCGGTTGGTATTTGTTCTCCGGTTGGCAAGTTTTGATCATCCGTTACTAAGCCGTTGGAGGATGCTTGGATATCCGGATCGTCTGTTTGTTCATCCGCTTCTTTGCATCCTGTGGAGAATGATGCTATCAGCAAAAGTGATATTATTAATATAATTATCTTTTTCATGGACTACCTCCATTCCCCAAATTCTTTGCAACTTCGGTCAAGCTGGTATCCAAGAAATCTCTGCCTCCCGGATAATAGGTTTTCATTAAATCAACCTTTTCTGCATTCCTGGTTACATTATTGCTGAAATTATGGGCGAAAAATTCTTTAGTCCTACTGGTATCAGTCCAATAACTATCATCATGACCATATGTTCCTGATGCCAGATTTCGTCCTAAATCATTATTGGTATAGCCGCCCAGAATATCTGTTATTTGATTTACTCTCGTCGGATTATTAACAACATCCAGATTATTTCTATATTCATCAATAACCATATTCCTGATCGCTTCTTCCGGTGAGCCCGGTGTTATCGGGGTTCCCCCATTTCTGAAGCTATCTACAACAGCGCTAATTGCTGCCGGGTCGGAAGTAAAGTTCCTTGTGGCATCTTCAATGCCGCTAAAAGTGTCATTACTTAATATGTCATGCAGCCCGGAATTGGACTGGTCAAAAACACCTGCTTGTGTCATTTGATAGTCGATACCATGACCGAGTTCATGAAAAAAAGTAACATATGGTCCCCTTGGATCTGAGGCTCCACCCTTAGGCGGATCCAGTGTTATATAGAGTAAGCCTGCACTATGGCGCTGGTTTGTGTCAGTATATGAAGCGATGTCGATATTTGGTAAATATTCAAACATCAGCGTTTTATAAGGTTCTTTGGCAAAATACATCAAGTATTTGATGTCCTTTACAGCTTCGTCATAATTTCCGTCGGCTATCACGTCTTTAAGGAACTCATCCAGTATATCTTTATGATCCGGATGCTCTGCTTCATAAAGATCGATCAAGCGCTGTTTGGCATCCCCCTGTCCGCTATCCGTGATCGAAACCATTCCTCCGCCTGCGGCGCAAACAGCGGTATCGGTGTCAAGCAATGCAGGTAATCCGTCTAAGAGCAGATCGGCTTTGCCGCCGATCCAGATAGGGCAGGCAGGGGTGCACGGTTTGGGCGGGGAGGTTACTGTACAGGCGCCAAAGGGAGCAATATTAACAAAACCTATACAATCACTGATATTGGCTTGAAATTCTCCGGTCAATTGCGCCCGGTGCTGCGGCAATACTGTCAGTACACTTGGGGCTACCCCCAGAGTGCATTCCAATTGGGCGCCATTAACAACATATTCCGCCATAGATGTAAGTCACCTCCTGATCAGCTGATAATAGTTCTTGATTTTTAGTCTGATTTTTATTTCATAGATAACTGTAAAATATACCAATTCGACATATAACTGGAATCTCCTGCAAGATATAGAAAAATTACCATATTTTACCTATTAATCAGAGTTTAGTTTAGTGATTTTACGCCTAATATGCTGCGTCGGTCAAATCTGCATAGCTAAAACTGAGTGGCAAAAAACCTATCTGACGCCACTTGTTATCATCAGGCAACCCAGCCCGCCCGCGGGGATTAATAAAGCTGGCGTTTTTTTAAGCCAAGAATTTAGTTCAATCGCTTTTGCGAAGAATAAGCTACGACCATTCTGAATCTTGAATACTTGTAGCTGAAAGCCGCGTTAGTTTTTATATGGTTTATGGTTTTTTATTTAAGTATATTATAAATTCTTTTACTGCATCTTCAGGCAAAAATGGAAACACAATCTCATAAAAGATATCATTTTCTTCAATCTCGAGTCCATTAATAAATATACTATTGTCTTTGCCCCACATAGAAGCACTGAATACTTTCCTGTTTTTTGAGGTTTCAAAAACATAATATAATCGGGCATTTAAATGAGACTTTTGTTTTACCGGAATCAATTCAATATTAATAATCTGATCCATTAAATCAATATATTCCTCTAGAAGATGGCCAGGAATCGTAATCTTATCTCCATACTTTCCATTAACTAAATCGGCTTCACTAACAGGTTGGCGAGTAAGAATATAAGGACTCATATAGTAAATTGTCAGATTTAGATTGCTAAAATCTCTATTTCTTACCATTTCAGAAAACGCAAGAATTGACTTGTTTGCAGTTTTGTTAACACTCATCAAACAAGCTGATAGCATAATTAATGCAATTATCAGCAAAGCAGGAAATCCTAAAAGCAAATATTTCAGGTTCATCCGTATCTCTCCAATCAAACAATTTCTGGAATCATGCTCCGCACGTGTAATCAAACTTTTTGAACCAATTACCCGGCCATAAATACCAGTACCATGGGTGTTTGTTCTTGGTTCCCCAATCAGTGGAATTACGCATTGTATATACTCCGGAAACATCATAATAATCAGCACGGGTAAACTCGCCAAGTTCTGTTGCGATAGGAGTTTCGCAATTAATTAAATTATCCTCTTCTATTGCATCAATTGTTC